>Ga0316198_10000054_pt1 | contig 43216 bp, 34 predicted proteins | sample OudBieAanoxic_MG_FD_204935 | JGI IMG/M metagenome (GOLD analysis project Ga0316198, IMG submission 204935) | Coastal sediment microbial communities from Oude Bieten Haven, Netherlands - site A anoxic | ecosystem: Environmental > Aquatic > Marine > Coastal > Sediment | place: Netherlands... | reverse complement strand
TAAAAAAATGAAAACTCATTCATAGATTTGTTCTAATACATTTTTACTACATTAAGTACACAAAGTCAAGTGAAAAAAATAATTTTATTCTAATTGGAGAGGGTAAAAGTAAAAATATTTTTAGGAAAGAGTGTGCTAATTTAGAGCTCAGATCATAAACATAGTTTTAAAGCTAAGTTCATCAAGGGGCAAACAGGGTATAAGTGTAATGTTTGTATTATTAAAAAAAGACAGTGTGATTTAATATATTTTAAATGAATAGTTATCATAATAAAGTTATATAGTTGGTTAAAATTAATTAATAAACTACCCCTGTAATAATCAAAATATAAATATATATAAAAGAGGAAGTTTATTAAAATTATCAAATAAAGAATAAAGATTTTTTAGGAGGTGATTGTGTGTATAAACCAAAAAGTATCTATGTGGAAGTAGCCTTAGAGAGTATTTTAATCAAATTAGGCTTAGATGGGAAAAGTGCAGGGAAGGAAAATAAGTATCAGGAGAATAAAGAATTGATGGTGAAAAAATCATGTTTTGTTACCCTGCACAAAGGAAATTCCTTAAGGGGATGTATTGGAACTATGCTCCCATACAGGGAAAATTTATTGGAGGAAATCAGGGGAAATGCCATCTCGGCTGCCTTTAGTGATCCTAGATTTAAACCTCTAGAAAAAGAGGAGTTAGAAGGAGTAGAAATTTCTGTAGATGTTCTTTCCCCTTTGGAGGAAGTAAGAGATATAGGAGAATTGGATCCCAAAAAATACGGGATCTTGGTCAGTGATGGGAGATCTCAAGGGGTTCTTTTGCCAGATTTGGAAGGGGTAGATAGTGTGGATCAGCAGATAAATATAGCCATGAGTAAGGCTGGAATAATCCATAAAGATGGATTGGTTATTAAAAAATTTACTGTAAAAAGGTATAGGTGAAAAGATGAAAGAAGCTATGTTTTATAAAAAGATAGAGGGGAAAAAATTGGTGTGTGAACTATGTCCCCATAGATGTATTATAGAGGAGGGGCGTGTTGGTCGGTGTGGTGTACGACAAAATGTAGGTGGAACTTTGATAACTAAAAATTATGGAATAGTTTCAGCTCTCAATATAGACCCCATTGAAAAAAAACCATTTTATCATTTTTATCCCGGGAAAGAGGTTTTATCCATTGGGAGCATAGGCTGTAATATGAGTTGCGCATATTGTCAAAACTATGAAATAGCCAAGGAATTTAAAGGAATACCAACTAAAGAATACACTTATGAGGATATATTGAGAAACTTTAAAGGTTTTGGAGTTGCATTTACCTATAATGAACCTACTGTCTGGTATGAATTTATGGTAGATGTGGCACATTTAGCTAAATGCTCCTCTAAGAAAACCATGATGATAAGCAACGGACTTATAGAGCGGGAACCTCTGCTGGAGTTAACTCCCTGTATAGATGCATTCAGCATAGATTTAAAGGGATTTACAGAAGAAATTTATTCTAAACTAGGTGGAACTTTAGAAGGGGTTAAAGATACCTTGAAAGTAATAGTAGGGAGAAAAAAACACCTGGAGATAGAGTTTTTATTGGTGCCGGAATTAAATGATGATAGGAAGACGTTTATAAAAATGGTTAAGTGGATAAAGGATGAATTGGGGTCAAATGTTGTTTTACATATAAACGGATATTATCCTAGCTATAAGCTGAAAACTCCAGCAACAGGAAAAAAACTCCTTATAGAATTTCATGAGCTGGCTAAAAAATATTTGAACTATGTATATATAGGAAATGCAGGGATAGACATAGATACAGTCTGCAGTTGTGGAAATCTACTTATTCAGAGGGATGGATGGAATGTAGAGATGGTAGGATTAAGTGAAGATGGCAGCTGTAATAAGTGTGGAGAAAAGGTAGTGGAGACCTAGGAGGAGCTATGAAAAAAAGAGAGGAATTTGTAAGGGGGAAATTTTATCCTGCTGAAAGAAAAGATGTTGAGGAAATGATTGAAAATTTTTTAAAAATAGAATCTCCTAAAAAAATAGATGGAGAGATCCTGGGTGGGATAGTTCCCCATGCAGGTTATGAATTTTCAGGACCTTCTGCAGTTCATTTTTTTAATACATTAAGGGGGAAAGATATAGAAACTGTGGTTATAGTCAATCCAAGTCATACGGGATATGGGGAGGCTATAAGCCTGGATACAAATGAAGTGTGGGGTTCCCCCATGGGGGATATAGAAATAGACCTTGATTTTGAAAAAGAATTGGGTATACCATATTCCAAAGAGGCACATAAATACGAACACTCTGGAGAGGTCATGCTGCCATTTTTAAAATATTTTATAGAGGGTGAATTTAAAATAGTTCCTATTACTATGAAAATTCAAACTTATAAAAATGCAAAATACCTAGCTGAAAAAATAGATGAAACTGCTAAAAAACAAAAGAAAAAAATTCTGTTGATAGCATCTTCTGACTTTTCCCATTATGAAAGGGAAGAAGTGGGATATAAGCTAGACCAATTAGCAATAGACAGGATACTGCAATTTGACAGCCAAGGGGTAGAAAGTACGGTGATGGAATACAATCTAAGTATATGTGGATATGGACCTATTATGACCCTTTTAGAATATAGTAAGTTAGCAGCAGATGATCCAAAGATAGAAATTTTGAGGAGGGGAAATTCTGGGGAGAACTATCCTATGGAGGAGGTTGTAGATTATATAACATTTTTACTTTATAAGTAAAAAAAACAACTTTGAAGGTGAAAGGAAAGATTTTCTTTCACCTTTTTGAATGATTAAAAATAAGTGGCTCAGAGGAATACTAATTCAAACCAAAATGGATATAGAATATATATGTTGTTCGATGTTAACTATATATATATATTATATCTAAACGTGTTCACCATTTCTTAGTAATACAAAATGTATTGATTCAAAACGTTTCACTCTTCGCAACATATATTTTAAATATGTTTAATATGCTTTTATATAAATAAAATAAATAATCATTGACTTTTGTCTGTGACTGATATATCATATGTATATGAAATGAAATTAACATTTATTTAAAATATAATAGGAGGGCGATTAAATGAAATTATTATTTAAAAATTTAAATGAGACAAAGGTGATTATGGAAAATATGGTTTCTTTTAAAAAAGAAAACGGAGCATTTATTGTGAAAAGTTTAAAAGGTAATGAAAAAGTAATAGCGGGAAAAGTAATAGAAATGACAAACTCAAGATTAGTAATTGAAGGGAATGCAGTTAGAGAAACATATACATTAGCACCACTTAATTACTAAAATTACTTATATATACTTGAATTAGACACGGGATATCCGTGTTTTTTTTGTATATTCTTTACAAAACAATAAAAAGGTTGACTTTTGAAAAAAGAACTAGTATAGTTCACCTGAATGATTGATTATTTTAAGGTACTCCTTTATAGGAGTTTAAAAGGGAAGAGAGGTTAGATACCTCCGCGGTCCCGCCACTGTACAGTTGACGAAGGCAAATACCACTGGAGAAACTCTCTCTGGGAAGGTTGCTTGTAGGATGAAACTGAGCCAGGATACCTGCCTTAAATTATTTTTTATATCACTTGCGAGGACGAGGGTATAGATACTACTTTTTTTGTCGTATCTGACCCTGAGTTTACTCAGGGTCTTTTTAGTCTAGGAAATTATAAAAACCTAGGTTATACCCGTCTGGATGCAACGTCACATTGCCTTTTTATCGCCTAGAAAACTATAAATGAATTGGGAGAGTTATGAATATGTTTTTGACAGAAAAGAAAAAAAAAGGAATTTTGTTAGTCCATTTTGGAACAAGTAAAAAAAAGGCAAGGGAAAGTTCTTTGGAAACAATCGGTAAGCGTATAGAAAAAAAGTTTAATGAGTTTGAGGTTAGGGAAGCGTACACATCGAGGATGATAATAAAGAAAATATTGAAAAAAGAGGGAATTAGAAAATTAACTCCAAAGGAAGCAATAAAAAAAATGAAAGAAGAAGGATTTACTCATATTATAGTACAGGCAACTCACATAATAAATGGAATTGAGGCTGACTGCATGAAGGAGGAGTTAGAGAAATATAAGTTTGAATTTGAAGAGGTTAAAATTGGTACTGCTCTTTTGACTAAGACAAAAGATTATATGAGTGTAGCCGATATTTTCAATGAAGAATATCCAAATCGAGCAGTTGTGTTAATAGGTCATGGTACCCACCATCATGCTGCCTCAACCTATGGGATGCTTCAATATGTCATGCAGAAAAAAGGATACAAAGGTATATTTGTAGGGACAGTAGAAGGATATCCAGGGCTAGAAGAAGTCATGGAAGATCTAAAAGTGAATAATATAAAAGATGTGCTCCTAGTCCCTTTGATGGTAGTAGCAGGAGTTCATGCAGAGGAAGATATCGCAGGAGACTGGAAAGAAGCGTTGGGAAAAAATGATATAGAAGTAGAGGTTTCTATGATAGGAATGGGAGAGAGAAAAGGGATCCAAGATCTTTTTATTGACCATATAAATGAGGTTATAAATTGTGAAGTTGAGGATATAAGAGTAAAGAAGGAGAATATCTTAAAGGGGGATAAAAATGAATATTAAAAGTATTGTTGTAGGAGGATATTTAGGTTTATCTTTGATATCTTATGCTTATACACCTGTTACCATAAATTTCAGTGATGGGAACAAAAAGTATGAAGTAACTTTTACAAAATCTCCCAAAAGAGCAGTAACGACCTCTCATTTTATGACGGAAATTCTTCTCTCCTTGGGATTAGAGGATAAGATGGCTGGGACATGCTGGGCAGATAACGAGATCCTTCCAGAATTGAAAATGGCTTATAAGAAAGTTCCTATACTTTCTGAGAGATATCCATCCAAAGAAGTTTTATATTCAGTAGAGCCTGATTTTATAAGTGGATGGCATTCATCATTAAATCCAAAAAGGCTTGCAGGTGTGGAAGAACTTATGGAAAATGGAGTAAACCCCTACATCATCTCATCTTTAGAAAAAGGGGCTAAAGTAGAAGATGTCTATGATGACTATATTACTCTTGGAAAAATCTTTGATGTGGAAGAAAGAGCTGAAAAAATAGTGAGTTCTTTGAAAGAAAGTGTGGAAAAAGCCGAAAAAATCAAAGGGGAAAGGAAGAGTGTCAGAGTGTTGGCATACGATTCAGGCAGGGGAGTTCCCCTTGTAGTAGCAGGGACAGGGCTTGGAAACGATATTATTGCCAAGGCAGGTGGAGAGAATATATTTGAGGATATTCAAGGTAACTACGCTACAGTAAGTTGGGAGAGTATTTTAGAAAGAGCTCCTCAAGTGGTGGTGATAGTGGATTATGGTAACGATGAAGCTCAAGAAAAGATCAATTTTTTAAAAACAAATGAGTTTACAAAGGAATTAGAAGCTATAAAAGAAAATAAATTTGTTATTGTCTCTTTGACAGAAATTTCACCAAGCCCAAGGATAGGAAAAGCTATTGAACATATGGCTCAAAATTTTTATGGGGAGATATAAGGGATGAAAAAAAAACTCTTTATATTTATACTGATATCATTAATAATGTTTACTTTAGCTGTGAATTTAGGCGCAGTAAACATTCCATTTACTACTGTATGGAAAATAGCGTTTAATAGAGTTGCTAACTTTGAGATTTTTAGTGAAAGTTGGAGTAAAGGAATGGAAGTTATTGTTTGGAAAATTAGATTTCCTAGAGCAATATTAGGATTTATAACAGGAGGGGCACTTGCGTTAGTAGGAGTTTTTATGCAGGCAGTGACCAAAAATCCCTTGTCAGACCCTTATATATTGGGTATTTCTAGTGGTTCGGCAGCGGGAGCAATTACAGCGATGTTTTTCAACTTAGGTGGATTTTCAGTAGAGGGCGGAGCATTTTTAGGAGCATTTTTAGCTACTATTATAGTAATTCGTCTAACCAGAGGAGATTATTCATCAGGAAGGCTTGTTCTTACAGGGATAGCAGTATCAGCAATATTTTCATCACTAATAAATCTGCTTATTTATTGGGTGAAAAATGATTCGAAAGTCAGGAATGCGATGTTTTGGATGACTGGAAGTTTAGGTGGTGCTCAGTGGAATAAACTTTTATTTGCTGGGGTTGTATTGATCTTAGGTGTCATAATAGGGATGTGTCTTTGTAAAGAATTAGATCTTCTCCTCTTAGGTGAGGAAGAGGCTCGTATTTTGGGAATAGAGACGGAAAAATTAAAGTTATTTTTAATCATCCTATCTTCTCTTTTGACAAGCTCAGTGGTGGCACTAACAGGAACCATTGGATTTGTCGGGATGATAATACCGCATATGACAAGAAAAATAACAGGAGCTTCCCACAGGGAATTAATTCCCATAAGTGTTATTTTTGGTGGGGTATTTATCATGGGAGCAGATACTGTATCAAGGATTATTTTTATACCAGAGGAATTACCTATTGGAATAATTACTTCAGCTTTAGGTGGTCCATTTTTTCTTTGGATAATAAAAAGAGGGTACAATTTTGGAGGGAAAAGATGTTAGAAATAAAGAATTTATCCTATGAAATAGAAAAAAAGAATCTGATAGAAAATATTACTTTTGATGTAGAAAAAGGAAAATTTGTTGGGATAGTAGGACCCAATGGCAGTGGGAAATCAACACTTTTAAAAAATGTCTATAGAACTCTCAAGGGAGACGGGAAAATAAATATAAAGGGAAGGTGTCTGAAGGTAATTAGCTCTAAGGAATTAGCAAAGGAGATGGCGGTAGTATCTCAACATGGAGGAAGTGAATTTAATTTTACTGTATGTGAGATGGTAACTATGGGAAGATACCCACATAAAGGCTTTTTGGGGTCTTACAATGGAAAAGACAGAAAGATTGCAAATAAGGCGATAGAAAAGCTAGGATTGAAAAAATATGAAGATCGAGCTTTTTTAACTCTTTCAGGAGGAGAGCGTCAAAGAGCATTAATTGCAAGAGCCTTAGCTCAAGAAGCAGATATTATAATATTAGATGAACCAACTAACCATCTAGATATAAGATATCAACTTCAGATTATGGAAATATTAAAATCTTTATCGGTAACAGTAATTGCAGCAGTGCATGATATGAATATAGCATCTCTCTACTGTGATGAAATAATAGCTTTAAAAGATGGAAAACTTTGGGGTAAAGGGGTACCGGAAGATGTTTTTACTAGAGAATTTTTTTCTGATGTATTTAGTGTGAAAACAGAAATTTCAAGACACTCTGCCACCCAAAAACTTTCCATAACCTATCTTCCAAATGATTAAAAATAGGGGGAAGAATCTGTTCAAAATTATAAAGTTTAAGTTGGTTGACAAAAGTAAAGATTAAGAGTATAATGTGCAACGTAATATAAAATTAAATACATTGTTTGACTTGAAATAGTCGATTCAATGGTGCTGTGAGAGTGTCGTTAGGCAAGAATTGTCCATCTCATTGGTGCTACAGGAGTATCATTAAGCTAAAGCTCATCCTGTGAATTGATATTTGAAGTTGAACCTTTTAGGGATCAGCTTTTTAAAGTTGATCTTTTTTTTGTTAAGCAGCATCACGTTGCTTTTTACTGTATTTATTGTTTTAGGAGGAAGAAATGAAGAGGAGTTTTTACAAAACGTTACTTATATTGGCACTGCCAATAACAATTCAAAGTTTAATATTGGCATCTGTAAATATGGCAGATGTATTTATGATTGGAAAATTAGGAGGGATGGAAGTCGCATCTCTAGGTTTAGCCAATCAGATAGTATTTTTGATGACAACTTTTATTATGGGAGTCAATAGTGGTGCTGCAGTATTTATTGCTCAATACCATGGGAAGAAAGATTATTCCAAGGTGAAATATATTGTATCTATATCCACTATATTAAGTATATTGATGGCTTTGTTTTTCTGGTATATATCTTATATTACGCCAGAGTATATCATTGGACTTTATACAGAAGATCCACAGGTTATAATTACAGCTTCTAAATATCTTAAAGTAGTAGCCTGGTCATATGTGGCTTCAGCAGTATCATTTTCTTTTTCAATACTACTTAGAGGATTAGGAGAAAGTCAGCTGCCTATGCTGACAAGCTTTTTATCATTAGCAGTAAATATTGTACTAAATTATCTACTTATATTTGGGAATTATGGATTCCCAGAACTGGGAGTAGAAGGTGCCGCATTAGCCACAGCTATAGCTCGTGGGATAGAATGTGTAGTCGTAGTAGGTGTTATCTATAAGAGAAAATATCCAATAGCTATAAAGTTGAAGGAATTTTTATCCTTTGATATGGTTGTGTTGAAATTATTTATTGCAACAGCAGGAGCAGTCATTATAAATGACATCTTATGGGCATTGGGACAAACGGTGTACAGTGCTATTTATGGCAGGATAGGGACTGAGTCATTAGCCGCAATAAATATAGAAAATAGTTTTGAGCGATTAGCAGTAGTTGGGATAATTGGATTTGCCAATGCAGCTACAGTAATGATAGCCCATAAAATAGGACAGGGTAAATTAGATGAAGCTTATTCTGATGGAAAGAAATTTTATAAAGTTTCATTTGGTCTAGCGCTAATGTTAGCAATACCACTGGGATTACTTTCTTCTAAATTAGTTGGAATGTATAATGTAGACGAGAATGTATTGAAACTCAGTAAATATACATTGATAGCGTTCTGTATATCTTTCCCATTTAAAGCACTCAGTATGACAAAGATGGTAGGGGTTTTAAGAGGAGGAGGAGATACAAAGTTTGCCATGGGAATAAATCTTATAGCTCTATGGATGGTAGGGATACCTGGTGCAATCTTTGCGGCCTTTTATTTGGGACTACCCATATATATAGTATACTTAGCTACCTTAGCTGAGGAGTTTGTCCGTATTGCAATTGGAATGAAAAGATTTGTAAGTAAGAGATGGATAAATAAACTGGCATAAAAGATAAAAACAGGCAGCTCAAAGCTGCCTGTTTTTATCTTTTATATTATCTTATATATTTATATACCTTCTTATATATTTTTAGGAAGAACCTTATTTAAAACTACTCCCACAATAGCTGCTACAGCTAGACCAGATAGAGAGATAGTTCCCCAAAGAACTACATTGCTGATAGCAATTCCCAAAACAAAGATAAGGGAAGCGATGATTAAATTTCTTGAATGTGCAAAGTCTAGATCGGCTTCAATCAGGGTTCTAACTCCTACACTTGAGATCATCCCAAATAAGATGATAGATATTCCACCCATAACAGGAGTAGGGATGGTCTGTAAAACAGCCCCGAATTTACCTATAAACGATAATACAATGGCATATACAGCTGCAATTCTAAGGACAGCAGGATCATATACCTTAGTAACTGCCAATACACCTGTGTTCTCACCATAAGTTGTATTAGCTGGTCCGCCGATAAGTCCTGCAAAAAGTGTAGCGATTCCATCTCCTAACATAGTTCTATGAATTCCTGGTTCATCAAAGAAGTTTTTTCCAACAACAGCCCCGTTAGTAGTAATGTCTCCGATATGTTCTATGAATACTACCATAGCTATAGGAGCTATTGCAATAACCGATGTCCATGAAAACTTAGGCATAGTCATAAGGTCTTTTAGAGCACTATCTGTAAATCCGATCCATTTAGCATTGGCGATGGGAGTGAAATCTACCAGTCCGAATAAGACTGCTAAAGTATATCCAACCATTACAGAGATAAGGATGGGAACCAATCTAAAGAATGACTTTTCTAAAACAGAGATTACCACCATGGTAGTAACGACAACGACAGCAATGATCAAGCCTTTTGGATCGAAGGTACCATTATTGTAACCAATCATATTTAAGGCAACTGGACTCATTCTAAGACCAATAACCATGATGATGGGACCTACAACTATTGGAGGGAAAAATGATTTTACTTTTTCCACACCAAAGACCATGATGATGATTGACATTAAAATGTAGATAAATCCTGCCGATATAACACCTGCTTTTACAGCTCCTATACCATCGTGCTTTAAAACTAAAGAGATGGCACCAATAAATGCGAAACTAGATCCTAAAAATACAGGGACAATTTTCTTGGTACAAAGATGAAATAGCAGGGTACCTCCTCCTGCAGCTAATAGTGCGATTGACGGGTTAAGTCCAGTCAAAAATGGCACCAATACAGTAGCTCCGAACATAGCTAAAACATGTTGTAACCCTAATAAGTACTTCGTTTTTCCAATAATTTTATGCATTTTTCTCTCATTCCTCCTAATTTTTTTTCAAAAAAAAAGATAGTAAAATCTATCTTTTAAATAATTTATTTATAAATTTATCTCCATTGACAATAAATCTGTCATGGAAACAACTTCCAACAATAGTTTCCTCAAAGATAACAACAATTTCGAAGGAAAGTTTTTTTCCATCGATCTCAGTTAGTGTAGAAATACAACTTAATTTATCTCCTACTAAGTTAGCTTTGAAATGCTTAGCATTTACAGATATACCTACTGTGGTATTTTCTTTATCTAAATGTTTTTCAACACTAAGAAATGCAGTTTTTTCCATAAAAGCAATCAAATTTGGAGTAGAAAAAACATCTAATCCACCAGATTCCATTTTAATAGCAGTTTCCGATGAGCTTATAATTTTTTCTAATGTATAAGATAGATCTTTTTTTAACATTGTATTCCCTCCTCGACTTTAAACTTTCGAAATTATACTCTATTTATTTATGGTTGTCAATGATTAAAAAAAAAGAAACTCTTCATTGAAGAGTTTCTTTAGAATTTCTTTTAAGCTATAGAAAAGATATTCTCTTGGAATTCTTTAGATTTAGCAATGGTGAAATTAACAGTTCTTCCAATTAAGAATGAACAAACCACAGCATAAATAGCTGTATCAAAACCTAAGAAATAAGCGCAGATTAAGATTACAATACAATCTGCTACCATCATTACATTTCCTACAGGAAATTTAAAAAGTTTATGAAAAATCTGAGCTACAATAACGGTTCCACCAGTATTACTGCCAAAGCCTACAGCCAGTCCAATTCCGATACCGATACAGACCGCACCTGCAACAACAGCGATAAATTTAAATATTAAACCATCTGCAGCAGGATTATTAAACCTTAAAAAACTATGGGTAAACCATTCATAGAATGGAAATAATATAAGGGCATATGTAGTAGTAAGAGCATATTTTTTCCCTATAATAATAGCTCCTAAAATAAACACGGGGATATTAAGCAACAACATAGCCTGACCTATAGAAAAATTTGAAAAAAGTGTATTTATTAAAATCGCCAGTCCTGTGAACCCTCCAGCAGTGAACTTTGCAGGTCCTAAAAAATTAGTGATACCCATTGCTGCTATAAAAAATCCTAGATTAATAAATAAAAATTCTGTTAGATGTTTTTTTCTTTCTGACATTACTTTACTCTCCTTTTGTATAAATTATTTGGTCTCAACAATACATTGTATACTATTATTTAAGTATTGTAAATGATGAAATTAAAATATTTTAACGTGCATAAAGTGCGTACTAAGTGTTGAAAAATATGGTATTTTTAAAATAAATAAAATATATTGAATAAGGTTAAAATTAAAGATATACTAGTAATGAAAGAATAATTAAAAATTATAAATTTTTTAATGAAGAAGTCACAATTGGAGCTTCTAAAAGATAAATTTGATGAGGAGGATAAAATACATGAGAAAGAGAATTTTAATATTAACTGGAATTTTGGCATTGGGGATAGCAAGCCACCTTTATATTGGTCGAAATTATATAGAAAAAGAAGAAAAAATAACTTCACAAGAGGTGGAAGATAAAAACGTGAAAATCGAAGAAAAAAAAATAGAAATTAAGGAGGCAGTTATAAAGGTGGAAAATAAATATAAATGGAATTTAGATGATATATATAGTGATTGGTCCTTGTGGGAGAAAGATTTCATCCAGATGGGAAAAATGATGGATAAAATCAATGAATATAAGGGGAAAATATCCAAAGATTCTGAAAGTTTTACAGAGTTTTTAAAATTACAGGAGGAGGTAGATATTTTATCCTATAAGGTTTACCTATATCCAAATATGAAAAAAGATTTGGATGGAGCAGATCAAAAAGCTGGAGAAAATCTACAGCGTATTATGACGCTGTTTAGCCAGTACAGTATTTCCACAGCTTGGGTGACTCCAGAAATTTTGACTGTTCCAAGGGAAACTATGGTTAGTTGGATAGAGGGAAATCAAGAGTTGAAACCATACGAATTTAATTTGATGGAAATATATAGACTGCAAGGACATATATTAGATGCAAAATCAGAAAAATTGATCTCTTACTACAATCAATATCAAGGAGCTCCTAAGAGTATATATTCGGAGTTATCCACGACGGATATTAAATTTGGTGAAGTGGAATTTAAAGATGGAACTAAATTACCCATGACCTATGGAAACTATAGTAAGGCTATGGCAACTAATATGGATCAGGAGGAGAGAAAAAAAGCTTTCGATACCCACTATAAAACTTTTGAGGACTATAAAAACACCTATGGTGCAATTTATAGAAGTTCGTTACAAAGGGATTTTGCAGTGGCTCAAACAAGGAATTATAAATCTACTTTGGAAGCTGCTTTAGAGAAGAATAATATTCCAACTTCAGTATATGAAAATTTAATAGAGGTTGCTAAAATAAACAGTGAACCATTGAAGAGATATGCCAGACTCCGAAAGGAACTATTGGGATTAGAAAGCTATCATAATTATGATGGTTCGATTCCATTGATTGATTTTCAAAAAGAATATGAATATGATGATGCCAAACAATATGTATACGACTCTATAGCTCCCCTAGGGAAAGACTACCGTGATAAGATGCAGGCAGCAATAAGCGATGGCTGGATCGATGTATATGAAAGTAAGGGGAAGAGGAGCGGAGCATATTCTGTAGGAGTGTATGGAGTTCATCCATATATGCTTATGAATTATAATAAGACTTTGGACAATGTATTTACACTGGCTCATGAACTGGGGCATACTATGCATACCCTTCTTTCTAGTGAAAATCAACCATTTGCGACCCATGACTATACTATCTTTGTAGCTGAAGTGGCTTCTACATTCAATGAGAGGCTGTTACTCGACCATATGCTGGAAAAAACAGAGGATCCCAAGGAAAAGATCGCATTATTACAACAAGCCATTAGAGGGATAACAGGAACATTTTATTTTCAATCTCTTTTGGCGGATTATGAGCTCCAGGCACATAGATTGATTGAGGAAGGAAAGCCTGTAACTCCAGATGTTCTGAGTGAAATTATGGCAGGTCTATTCAGAGAATATTATGGAGACTCTATAGAGACCGATAAGATAATGGAAGTTTTGTGGGCTAGGATACCACATTTCTTTAACTCACCGTATTATGTATATCAATATGCTACTTGTTTTGCTTCATCATCGGTGTTTTACGACAGGATAACTAGTGAAAACTATAGTGAAAAAGATAGAGAAGAGGCTTTGACAAAGTATCTTACTCTGCTAAAATCAGGTGGGAATGATAACCCTATGAATCAGTTGAAAAAAGCAGGAGTAGATCTTTCTAAAAGGGAAACTGTAGAAGCGGTTACCAAGGACTTAGATAAACTCCTGGATAAATTAGAAGTAGAGATAGAAAAGTTGAAAAATAATACAAATAATTAGGTTTGAGTGATTTTGTTTGAAATTAAAGTTCAAAATTTTTTAGATTTATTTAACTTCAAATGGAAAATCGGAGTTCATCTACTGGTTGCTAACTTAGTATAAAATATGAAATCAAGAACGAAGTTAGATACGAAACTACAAGAAATAAATAATTAAGTTTTAAACTTATAAGTTGTAATAATTAAAAGGTGAGGGTGGCTCAGGTAGAAAATTTGCTTATGAGTTGCCCTCTTTTTTAGTGTAGATTTTATAAAAAAGCAGCGTGACGTTGTATCCAGAAAAACAACAACGGAACGCCGCATCCAAAGACTATAAAAAAAGACGAGAAATTAATCTCGTCTTTTACTATTTTATTATTAATTACATATATATTCCGATTCCAGGTCCGATAGGTAATCCTAACATCATCCATACAATCAATAAGATTGACCAACCAATTAAGAATGCCATTGAGAATGGTAACATTATAGAGATTAACGTTCCCATAGATCCTTTCTTGTCATATTTTTGCATGAACACGATGATCATTGCAAAGTAACTCATCAATGGAGAGATGATATTTGTAGTGGAATCTCCAATTCTGTATGCTAATTGTGTAAACTCAGGAGTATATCCTACTCTCATTAACATTGGGATGAATACCGGTGCTAAGATAGCCCACTTAGCTGAAGCTGAACCCATGAATAAGTTTAGAAGTCCTACTACTAAGATAAACCCAATGATTAAAGGGATACCTGTCATTCCTGTTGCTTCTAATAGACTTGCCCCTTTAACTGCTAAGATAGTACCTAAGTTTGAGTAATTAAAGAATGCGATAAATTGTGCAGCAAAGAATACTAATACTAAGTATCCAGACATAGTTGCCATAGATTTACTGATCATTCCCATAACGTCTTTGTCAGATTTTATAAGTCCCACAGAGATACCGTAAGCTAATCCTGGTACAGCGAAGAATAATACAATGATAGGAACTAATCCATGTCCTAAGAAGTTTTTACCTAATGTGAAGTATAATGGTATTAAGCAGATAATTAAAGCAACAGTTGCTAATCCAGCAGCTCTTAAACCTTTCTTTTCTTTAGCAGTAACTTCATCAAATTCTAATATATCGTCCCCTTCATATTTTCCTAATCTAGGTTCAACGATTTTTTCTGTAACAAACCATCCAATGACAGCTATTAAGAATGTAGAAACAAACATGAAGAAGTAGTTTGCAGTAGGTGCAACTTCATATATAGGATCTAAAAGTCTAGCAGCTTCCGTAGAGATACCACCTAATAATGGATCGATTGTACCTATTAATAGGTTAGCTGAGAATCCTCCTGATACACCGGCAAATGCTGCCGCTAATCCTGCCAATGGATGTCTGCCAAATGATAAAAATATTAATGCTGCTAATGGTGGTAGTACTACGTAACCAGCATCAGATGCAACGTTTGACATGATTCCTAAGAATACTACCATAACAGTAACTAATTTCTTTGGAGTAGAAAGTGCGGATTTCTTTAATAAAATTGCCATTAATCCAGATCTTTCACAAACACCGATACCGATGATAGCTACCAGAACTGTTCCAAGTGGTGCAAATCCTGTAAAGTTTTTAACAATATGTGTAAAGATATAGTTGATCCCTTCTGCATTCATCAAAGATTTAGTTTGAATAACCATATTTTCCATTTGCATTGTTTTTCTGTTTATTCCTTCAAATTCAACTGACCATCCTAGTGCTGCTCCTATTCCAGATATAACCACCATAACAAGTGCTAAGATACCAAATAATGTTGCTGGATGTGGTAATGCGTTACCACCTTTTTCAATGACGTTTAGAAATTTGTCAACGAAACTAACTTTTCTTTCGGTTTTAATTGTTGATGTACTCATAATTCCTCCTTGAATTTTCAATTAATAATATTAGTTTTTCATTAGAAATATATTAGGAGTATAGCTCAAAAAAAATAGAAAGTCAACTACTTAATTATGAAAATAGGATGAAACTATCAATAAGAGAACAGAAAACAGATTCTAAAGGTTTTTGTTCTAAAAAATAGTATTAATTTTAGTTGTAGTTGCTTTTTAGAGGCATTTTTTAGTAGCTAAAATGTTTCTAAAATAAGAATTAAAATTAAATAAAATTAATAAAAGTTTGATTTAAATAAAAAAATAGACAAAATAAAAAGTTCAAATCTTAGAAAAAAACAGATTTTATTGCTAAAATTATAACTTTGATCTATAATTCACCTATAGAAAAGAATCAGGTTTAAAGTAAAAAAATACACTTAAGGTGTTTTTTTGTGATAAACTGAATTATAGATAAAATAATAAATATTAATGATGAGGTGTAAAATGAAAATGATATTAAAATATATAGGGAAGATTATTTTGTTTTTTTCAAAACAAGTATTCCAAGCAGCCTTAGTGGTGATAATATTTTTGGCTATTATAGCAGGAGTAATAACTGCAACTATAGCGGAACGTAAAAAAGAAGTTATAATAGAAAAAAATACATACTTAGAACTTGATTTTTCAAAGGGAATAATTGAAAAAGATAGAAGCGGGTTCTTTGAATTGGAAAAATCTGTAAAGTTATATCAAGTGTTGGAGGGGATTAAGGAAGCTGCTAAGGAGCCCAATATAGGTGGGATTTATATGAACATAGATCATGTAGATCTTTCGACTAATTATATAGAAGAAATTGGTGAAGCACTGGATGAATTTAAAAAGAATGGAAAAAAAGTATATGCATTTACTCGAAATATAAATAATCAAAACTATAGACTTGGAATATATGCCACAAAGATAGTTATGCCGCCGATTCAATCGGCTATGATAGATCTGAGCGGGTATTATAGGGAGTTCAATTATTTTAAGAACTTGGCAGATTATGTAGGTATAAAATTTAATGTTATTCATATAGGAGATTATAAGGCTTATGGGGAGCAGTATTCAAAGGGAAAGATGTCGAAAGAGTTAAAAAAAGATGTTAAGAGGGTGTACGACAGGGTATATAATGATAGGATAGAGGAAATTTCAAAAAGAAGAGAGATAGAAAAACTTGCGGTAAATAAGGCCATATTAGATGGGAATTTAGTTATGACAAATCCAATATATGGGGAGAAGGTAGGCCTTATAGATGGGTTGTGTTACCAGAGTGAATTTGATGTGAAATATGAAGTGGGGGAAAAATTATCTTTAGAAGATTATTTGACTACTATTAAAAGTATAGAGAAACCAGAAAAAATTGCTTTGATATATGCTTCTGGAGATATAGTATATAAAGGAACTCCTGGAAATGAAAACAGCATAGATGTAGAAAATATGAAAAACGAGTTAAAAAAGGCAGAGGAAGATAAAGATGTAAAGGGGATAGTTTTAAGGGTAAACTCTCCAGGCGGCTCAGCACTTGCGTCTGAAATAATTCATTATGAGATATCCAAATTGACTAAACCAGTTTATGTATCTATGGGAGGGGTGGCAGCCTCAGGAGGATACTACATATCCTCAGGAGCAAAAAAAATATTTGCTACAAAGTCAACTATAACAGGATCTATAGGAGTGGTATCTATAATTCCTGAGATAAGCGGATTGGTAGAAAAAACAATGATTAATATAGAGAGGATAGAGAAAGGGAAATATTCTGGAATGAATTCAGTGACTGCAAAGATGACACCAGGTGAAATTGAAAAGATAAGAGTATCTAGTCTGGGAGTGTATGATGAATTCAAAAACAGAGTAAGTTTGGGAAGAAACATCCCTCTAAATAAATTAGAAAACCTGGCAGGAGGTAGGATTTGGCTGGGAGAAGAAGGGTTAGAAAATGGTTTGGTCGATGAAATCGGGGGACTGGAAACGACTATAAAAACTTTAGGAAAAGATTTAAAATTAGAAGATTATCAGGTCATTGAGATAACAGAGAAAAAAGGGGTATATGAAACTGTATTGGGATACAGGGATATATATAGTAGAGTGAGAAGTTTTGTAGCTGCACCCATGTTGCAAACCACGCGATTTAAGACAAAAACTCCACTTTTATTTATGCCCTATGAATTTAATTAAATTATTGACACCATCCTAGGTGGATATGCTATACTTTTAAGGAGTAAGAAGTAAGAAATTAATTTAAATAAAGATAATAAATAAAGGGAGGAACAACAATTGGTTAGAAAAATTAAATCTAAAGGAAATCAAGCGGCAGGAAATCAAGGAGATATCTTAAAGCAAGCACAAGTGATGCAACAAAAAATGTTAGAGATCCAAGAGGAGTTAAAAGGTAAAGAGTTAGAAACTTCAGTTGGTGGAGGAGCAGTAAACGTTAAAATTAATGGACAAAAAGAGATCCTTTCAATAAATATTTCAGATGAAATTTTAAAGGAAGCTGTAGAAGATAATGACAAAGAGATGCTAGAAGATCTTATCGTGTCAGCAGTAGCAGAGGCAATGAGACAAGCTGAAGAATTAGCAGAAAAAGAGATGTCTTCAGTAACTGGTGGGATGAATATTCCAGGATTATTCTAAATCATACTTTAAAAGAGCTTTCGAGCTCTTTTTTTTATCTAGAAAATTATCCCCATAAGGGGACCACCAAAATACTAAGAATTCACTTCATAAACATAGAATTTTTCCTATCTGCAACGTCACGTTGCTTTTTTTTGTAATACCGCGTTAATTTTTTTGATTTACCATGATTATTTACTGGGAATATAAAAAAGTTGTGCTATAATATAGTGGCATAATTAAATTTTATAATCAGTAAGAGAATGAGGAGTGAGTCAATGAAGGAACAGAAAAAGTATAAGATATTTGGATTACTGATCTACTATATCTTAAGGGTTTTATCTAGGACTTATAAAGTTGAAAAGATAAGTGCTGAAGGAGTTATGGATGAAAATGCAGTGTATGTTTCTTGGCATAATAAAATAGTTCCTATTACTGTGATTTTGGATAAATTAAAGAAAAAAGCCGCTCTTGCCAGTGCTTCTAAAGACGGTGAATTAATAAGTGTGCCATTAGAAAAATTTGGATATAAAGTGGTTAGAGGATCTAGTGGAAGAGATGGAGTTAAAGGTCTTCTGAAGATGGTTAAATTTTTAAAAGAAGGATATATTGTAGGAACACCAGTAGACGGACCAAAAGGACCGGTATATAAGGTAAAACCTGGGATGTTGTTTTTAGCTCAAAAATCCGGAAAGAAATTAGTTCCAATCGGTGCTGCATCTAAAAATAAGTGGGTATTTGAAAAAACTTGGGATAAGATAGAACTGCCGAAACCGTTTTCTAAGATAGTATGTATATTAGGAGATCCTATAAGTATAGGGCCAGATGAAAATTTAGAGGTAGTGGCATTAAAATTGGAGAAGATCTTGTTGGAGTTAGACAGGCAGGCAGAAAGTAAGTTAAATTAATACAAAATATAAATATAAAAAATAGAAGGAGATATATTATGAGTAAAAATTTTTATGTAACAACCCCTATATATTATGTAAATGGAGATCCCCATGTGGGAAGTGCTTATACAACTATAGCAGCAGATGTATTGGCTAGATATAAAAAAACAATGGGATACGATGTGTTTTTCCTGACTGGTTCAGATGAACATGGTCAAAAAGTAGAAGAAAAGGCAATTGAGATGGGATATACTCCTCAAGAGTGGACAGACAAGATGTCAGTTAGATTTAAAGAGATGTGGGAAAAATTAAATATAGATAACAATGACTTTATTAGAACAACTGAAGACAGACATAAAAAAGCTGTACAAAAAATCGTTCAAAAAGTATATGACAATGGAGATATATACAAGGGATCTTATGAGGGGAAATATTGTGTTTCATGTGAAACCTTTGTTCCTGAAAATCAAATTGTAGGAGAAAACGGATGCCCGGATTGTGGTAAAGAACTAGGAGTAGTAAAAGAGGAATCATATTTCTTTAAAATGAGTAAATATCAAGATGTGTTATTAAAACATATAGATGAAAATCCTGAATTTATCTTGCCTAAAAGCAGAAGAAATGAAGTTATATCTTTTATAAAGCAAGGTTTGATGGATCTTTCTATCTCAAGAAATACTTTTGATTGGGGAATTCCGTTAAAGATAGATGAAGATCACATTACTTATGTATGGTTTGATGCATTGACAAACTACCTGACTGCTGTAGGGTATGAAAACAACGAAGAGATGTTTTCTAAATTCTGGAAAGATGGAGAAATTGTACACCTATTAGGAAAGGATATATTAAGATTCCATGCTATAATCTGGCCTTGTATGCTATTAGCTGCTGGGGAAAAATTACCTGAAAAGATAGTAGCTCATGGATGGTGGACTGTAGCAGGAGAAAAGATGTCAAAATCTAAGGGGAATGTAGTGGATCCTATTTCAGAAATAGAAAAATATGGTGTAGATGCATTTAGATATTTCTTACTTAGTGAAGTTCACTTTGGAAGTGATGGAGATTACAATACTACAGCTATGATAAATAGGGTAAATGCAAATTTATCCAATGACTTAGGGAACTTATTGAATAGAACTTTAGGAATGTATAATAAATACTTTGGTTCAGTAGTTGAAGCAGGAGAAGGTCACGAAGTCTATGATGATGAAATTAAGGCATTATGGGAAGAAACATTGGTAGAAGTAGATAAATACATGGATACTGTGGAATTTTCTAAAGCACTAGAAGCTATCTTTAAATTTGTATCAAGAATGAACAAATATATCGATGAAACTATGCCTTGGGCTTTAGCTAAAACTGATGAAGGAAAGCCTAGATTAGCAGTAGTATTGAAAAATTTAGTGGAAGCATTGAATAAAATAGCGGTAATGGTATACCCATATATTCCAGAATCAGCATCTAAGATGTGGGAGCAACTAGGAATTGATGGAGACATAAAAACTGCTAAGGTAGAAGATATAAAAGCATGGGATATCTTAAAAGCTGGACATAAATTAGGAGAAGCTACTCCTATCTTCCCAAGGTTAGAAAAACCTGTAGAGAAAGTAACATTAGATATAGATGAAAACTTGGTTATTGAAAACCCTATTGATATTACTGATTTTGAAAAAGTAGAGATGAAAGTGGTAGAGATATTAGAAGCGGAATTAGTAGAAGGTTCTAAAAGATTGATCAAATTTAAAGTAGAGACAGGTTCTGGTATCAGACAAATAGTATCTGGAATTGCTAAAACTTATAAAAAACCAGAAGAGTTAGTAGGGAAAAAAGTCATGGCAGTATTAAACTTAAATTCAGTGGAGTTACAAGATGAAATATCACAAGGGATGTTATTGACTACAGTGGAAAAAAAGAGAACTAAATTGATCTTTATAGATGAAGCTGTAAAAGTAGCCAGTAAGATAAAATAGCAACTCTTCCTTCTAGGTGATTTATAAAATTGATGAAAAGGAGAATGAATATGAGAAAAATTACAAAAGCTGTTATACCGGCTGCAGGATTAGGAACTAGAGTACTGCCTGCAACAAAAGCTCAACCTAAAGAGATGCTGACTATCGTAGATAGACCATCGTTACAGTATATAGTAGAAGAGTTAGTAGAATCTGGAATAACAGATATCGTTATAGTAACAGGAAGAAATAAGAATTCCATAGAGGATCACTTTGATTACTCCTACGAAGTGGAAACAACTCTTGTGGAAAAGGGAAAATTAGAACTGTTAGATAAGATAAAATATATATCTGATATGGCTAATATATTCTATGTAAGACAAAATAAACCTTTGGGGTTAGGGCATGCAATATTGAAGGCTAAGCCATTTATAGGTGATGACCCATTTGTTATCGCTTTAGGTGATGATATTATGTATAACGAAGAGAAACCTGTAACTAAACAGCTTATTGAAAACTATGAAAAATACGGTAACAGTGTTATAGGAGTTCAGGAAGTCGCAGATGAAGATGTATCTAAATATGGTATTGTTAAACCGATTAAAAACCTGGATGAAGACACTGTCTTGATGGAGGACTTCATAGAAAAACCAAATCTAGAGGATGCTCCTTCTAAGATGGCTTGTTTAGGTAGATATCTATTGACTAGTGATATATTTAAATATTTAGAAAAGCAAGGTGCAGGTGTAGGCGGCGAAATACAGCTTACGGATTCGATCCTTGCTATGATAAAGGATGGAAAAGACGTAGGGGCATATAAATTTAAGGGTAAAAGATATGATATCGGAAGTAAGTTAGGGTTGCTCAAGGCTAATATTGAGTTTGGGTTACGTAATGAAGAGACAAAAGATGGATTAAAAGAGTTTTTAAAAGAGCTAAAGTTATAATGAAGATAGGGGGTGTAGAGGGGCAAAATCCCACCTATACTCTCTTTTCATTTTAAAAAAAGTGTTTGATATGGTATAATTATGAGTAAAAATAAGAAGGTAGGTGGAGAATAATTGAATATTAACCAAATAGTGGCTGAAGAGCTGAAAATCAAAGTAGTACAGGTAGAAAATACGATTAAATTATTGGATGAGGGAGCTACTGTTCCTTTTGTTTCAAGGTATAGAAAAGAAGTTACAGAAAACTTAGATGAAGTAGCAATAAGAGAGATCTTAGAAAAAATTACTTATCTGAGAAACCTGGAGAAGAGAAAAGAAGATGTTATAAAATTAATAAGTGAACAGGGAAAGCTGACAGAGAAATTAAAAACAGCTATTTTAGGAGCTAAAAAACTGCAAAAAGTGGAAGATCTGTATCTGCCATATAAGAAAAAAAAGAAGACAAAAGCTGATATAGCTATAGAAAATGGTCTAGAACCATTAGCTTTGTATATGAGAAAATTAGGGATTAAATTAAGTGATATAGAGGAAGAAGCAAAAAAATATATTAATGAAAATATATTAGAAACAAAGGATGCTGTAGAAGGAGCTAAACTAATCTTGGCTCAAAATATAAGTGAAAAAGCTAAATACAGGGAAAATATAAGGGAAAGAATGTTGAAATTTGGTGAAGTTAACACAACTTTAGTCAAAAAAAATAAGGAATTAGATGAGAAAAAAACATATGAAGACTATTATGAACATGTAGAGAATGTATCTAGGATGCCATCTCATAGAATATTAGCAGTAAATCGTGGAGAAAAGGAAAAAATCATTTCGGTATCTATAAAACTGAATGATAAAACTAAAGAAATGGTGGAATTTCATCTTTTGAGCGAATTCATAAACAGGGACCTGAAAGAATTTTATTTAGAAGTGGTAAAAGATGCCTTAAGCAGACTAATAATGCCCTCTGTAGAGAGAGAAGTTAGAAATATTATGACTGAAAAAGGTGAATTAGATGCCATTAAGATATTTAAAGAAAACCTGAAAAACCTATTGTTGCAACCGCCTTTACACGAGAAAAACATCTTAGGCTTAGACCCTGCTTATAGAACAGGATGTAAGACTGTTGTAATAAACTCAGATGGATTTTATCAAATGGATGATGTGTTGTACCTGGTAAAAGGGATGCATAATCCAGGGAAATTACAGGAAGCTAAGAAAAAAATATTAGGATATATACAAAAATATAAGATAGATATCATAGCTATTGGTAATGGAACGGCATCTAGAGAAACAGAGGCTTTTGTGGCGGAACTATTAAAAGAGGTTAAAGAAGATGTGAAATATCTTATTGTAAATGAAGCGGGAGCTTCGGTATATTCTGCATCAAAAATTGCAGCAGAGGAATTTCCTGATTTTGATGTAACGGTGAGAGGAGCTATATCTATAGCTAGAAGAATCCAAGATCCACTGGCAGAATTAGTGAAGATAGATCCAAAATCTATTGGTGTGGGGATGTACCAGCACGATGTAAATCAAAAAAAATTAGAAGGTTCTTTAGAAGATGTTATAGAAGGAGTAGTAAACTCAGTTGGGATAAACGTAAATACAGCATCTTGGGCATTACTGGCTTATATATCAGGTGTAAAGAAAAATGTTGCGAAAAATATAGAGGAATATAGAAAGGTAAATGGAAAGTTTACCACTAGAAAAGAGTTATTAAAAGTTAAGGGATTAGGTGCAAAAGCCTATGAGCAGATGGCAGGGTTCTTGATTGTACCTGAAAGTAAAAACCCACTAGATAATACTATCATACATCCAGAATCTTATAAGGTAGCGGAAAAGATGTTGAAAAATAATAATACTAGTCTAGCTCAGTATAAGGAAGATTCAGAAAGTGTGAGGTCTAACTTAAAGACTATGGATTTAGAAGAATTTATAACAAAGGAAGAAGTAGGAAAGGAAACAGCCAAAGATATCTTTGATGCATTGATCAGAGATAGAAGAGACCCTAGAGATGATATACCAAAACCACTTCTAAAATCAGATGTATTGAAGATATCAGACCTAAAAGAGGGAATGGAACTAGAAGGAACTGTAAGAAATGTAGTTAATTTTGGTGCATTTATCGATATCGGATTAAAAAATGATGCACTGCTGCATATATCTAAATTTGATAAACGAATAGTAGATATGACCAGTGAGCTGGCAGTAGGACAAATAATTAAGATAAAGGTAGACAGTATAGACCATAATAGAAACAGGGTAGCGTTAACTAAGAAAGGACTATAAGATGAAGCTTAAAAGAGATTCACTGCTTTTTAAAACAATATTGTATAACGATTTGTCTATGTTACTTACCGGACTGACAATAATAGGATTAGTTGTTATTTTTGTATTCAAAGAATTAGAAAAAAACTTTTCCATTAAAGCTGTAGAAAAATTTCAGGTAATAGAGGATATGTTGGACATAAGAAATACTGAATTTATAAATGAACTTACTAAACTTACTAATTCCAAAGGATTTTTAGAGGAAGATCTTTTTACAACTTCGATTCGGACACAAGAAGAAAATAAAAAAATTCATGAGGATATGAAAAAAGAATTGATCTCTAAAAATTTTAGTCTTTATCATGAATCCAGACTGACTGTCATAGGAAGAGATGGATCGATATTAGATGAAAGAGGAATACATAGTGAGGGAGCCAATAAATTTATTAAAAACTTGAGAGTTGTGAGAAATAAATTATCTATTACTATAGATTCTGTTATGTATGATGAATCAGAAGGAAAATTTTATTATGAAATTGTAGTTCCTGTAGAAGAAAATAAAGAAATATATGCTGTTTTGGTAGAAATTCTCCTGGAAAAAGACTATTTTAGAGGGAACAAATATCTTATGGTGGCAGATCATGATGATGTAGCAGATCTAGGCTTGTATCAGACAAGGGAACCCCTGTCTTTGAACGCTCTAGAGTTGAATAGATTAAAAAAGGAAAAAGCCAAGTTAATAAAATTAAACGGAAAGGGATATAATGTTAAAAGTTTGACTTTACAAGGGGTAGACTATAACGTTGTTTCTAGACCGGTATTAAATTCTTTTGGTAAGGAAGTTGGCTATCTGGCACTGAGTTTGTCAGAGCCAGCATTAACTAAATTTAAAACAGATACCATGTCTTTAATAATCTTAGCTACAATAATCTTGATCTTGCTTAATTCGTTTATAATAAGTGGGACATTTAAACAGCTTCTCATGCCTTTAGAGGAACTATCCTTAGCTGTAGATGATATAGCATCTGGAAATTTAGATAGAAATGTAAGACTCAATGGAACCAGTGAGATAAAACTCCTAAGTCTTGCTACAAAAAAAATGGTAGAAAAATTGAAAAATAACAATTTTATACTAGAGGATCAAAATGAAAAATTAAAAGCTTATATCCACAGGGTAGAGGGAGTAGAAAAACTCCTCCTAGGTGTAAGAAAAGAACCTAGCGACAGAGGGATCATAGACTTGATATTAAAGGGATTCACTTCTGGAGTGGGCTTAAATTATGACAGGGCTATATTTTTTGAATACAGTAATGAAAAAGGCTGTCTGGTAGGTAGTAAAATCAGAAAGAATAGAAATATACTAAAGGAAGATAAACTGTCTAGTTTTGATCTGAGATATGAAACTATGAAGGAAATAGTTCCATTGATTAAGATAAAAAATGATGATAATTTATTTCATAAAGCCATATTGGAGAAAAAGATTATCTTTGAAAATAGAAGAGGGTATAAGATTTATTTGGGCAGTGAACTCCTCATGGGATTTGGGCTGAGTAATTTTATGATCTTACCGATCTTTAATGGGGATAAAAACGTTGGATGTATCTTAGTGGATAACTATATCTCTGGTAGGAGGATAGAGGTTGAAGATGTTGAATTATTCAATGTGATTCTATTAAATGTTGGAATACACTATGAAAATCAGCAGATTGAACTAGAAAAAATAACCAATGAAAGAGATATAGCCATAGGGCGTATGTTTAAAAAAATTATCTATAGGAGAAATAAGGTAATTGAAAAATATACCCTTATGATGATGAAACTTTATAAAAATGATAAAATAAATGGTGGTGCTTTCAAAGAGTTTAGAGATGAGATATGCAATATCAACAGAGAAGACTCGATATTATTTGATTATTCCGATAAAAAGGAGTATAATTTTGAGAAATTAAAAATCAACAAATTTCTAACTGAGGTAGTAGAAAGCTATGTTAGATGTAATCCAAATAGAGATATTTCTCTATTTTTAGGTGAAGAAGCCACTTTCTTAGGAGATTCTATAGAACTTACAAAAGCGTTTCGTGAGATTATAAATAATGCGTTAAATGCCATAACTGGGGTCACAAATGGTAGAATCAATATAATATCTAAGATAAATGATGAAAATATAACAATAAAAATTCTTGATAACGGAACAGGGATATCTGTGAAGGCTTTAGGAGAAAATTTATTTGAACCATTTGCTAGTGGAAACGAAGAGTCGTCTGGTTTGGGCCTTGCTATCGCTAATAAGATAGTTAGCAGCCATAGAGGGATTATTAAAATAAAATCGAAACTCGGTGAAGGAGCAGAGATAAAAATAATTTTAAATAGATATAAGGAGGATATGAATGTCTGAAGAGAAAAAAGATTATGGAAAAACCCTAAATCTTCCAAAAACAAATTTTCAAATGAGGGCTAATTTAGCTGGGAAGGAACCTCAAATGTTAAATGTTTGGAGAAAGCAAAATATATATGAGAAGAGTTTAAAAGAGGGTGCTAAGCAATTTATATTGCATGATGGACCTCCGTATGCCAATGGAAATATCCATATTGGACATGCACTAAATAAAATATTAAAAGATATTATATTAAAATATAAAAGGTTACAAGGTTTTGATGCACCCTATGTTCCAGGTTGGGATACACATGGATTACCAATTGAATTTAAAGTTGCAGAGGAATTAGGAGATAAAATAAAAGATATGCACCCTCTAAAAATTAGAGAAAAATGTACTAAATATGCAAAAAAATGGGTAGAGAAGCAAAAAGAAGGATTCAAAAGACTTGGAATATTAGCTGAATGGGAGAATCCTTATTTAACTTTAAATCCAGAATATGAAGCTGAGCAATTAGAAGTATTTAAAGAGTTATATGAAAATGGATATATATTTAAAGGATTAAAGCCAATACATTGGTCACCTGTAAGTAAAACAGCTCTTGCAGAAGCGGAGATAGAGTACCATAACCATAAATCTCCTACAATGTTCCTTAAGATGGAAGCTAATCCTGATGCACTTGAAGTAATGGGTGTGGACGAAGCTTCATTTGTAATTTGGACAACAACTCCTTGGACAATTCCTGCTAATATGGCTATCTGTCTAAATGAAGAGTTCGATTACGGGATCTACAAGACATCTAAAGGAAACTTAGTATTAGCTGAAGGACTTGCAGAAAAAGCATTAGCGGATATGGGAATAGAAGGTGCCGAATTAATCAAGAAATTTAAAGGTGGAGAATTAGAAAAATTAACATATAAACATCCATTTTTAGATAGAACTGGATTAATTATTTTAGGCGATCACGTAACTTTAGAAGCTGGTACTGGATGTGTACATACAGCTCCTGGACATGGTCAAGATGACTATGTAGTAGCTACAAGATATGGTATAGAAGTAATCTGCCCGGTAGACCAAGATGGTCACTTAACAGATGAAGCCGGGGAAAGATTCTCTGGGATGTACTATCAAAAAGCAAATAAAGCAATTTTAGCATATATGGAAGAAACAGGTCACCTATTACATACAGAAATAATAGAGCATTCTTATCCTCATGACTGGAGAAGTAAGACACCGGTAATCTTTAGAGCGACTGAACAGTGGTTTGTAAAGATAGAGGGATCAGATATTAGAGAAAAAGCATTAAAAGCATTGGAAGGTGTAGAGTTTTTACCTGCATGGGGAAGAAACAGATTAACTACTATGATGGAAAATAGACCTGACTGGTGCATCTCTAGACAAAGAACTTGGGGAGTACATATCCCTATCTTCTATAACAACAAGACTGGAGAGGAGATCTTCAACTCTGAAATAGCTGATAAAGTCATTGCATTAGTTAAAAAAGAAGGATCAGCAGCATGGGTTAAATATTCAGCTGAAGAGTTAATTGGAGAAGAGTTATTAGAAAAATATAACTTAAAAGACCTAGAACTAAGAAAAGAAACAAATATCATGGATGTATGGTTTGATTCAGGAGTATCTCATAGAAGTGTATTAAACACTAGAGATTACCTAAGAAGACCTGCAGACCTATATTTAGAAGGATCGGATCAGCATAGAGGTTGGTTCCAGACTTCACTATTAACTTCTATTGGTTCTACTGGAGATGCACCTTATAAAGCTATCTTAACTCATGGATTTGTAAATGATAAAGATGGTAGAAAGATGTCTAAATCAGTAGGAAATACAGTAGATCCAATGGATATAATAAACACATATGGAGCAGATATATTAAGATTGTGGTGTGCATCTGTAGACTACAGTGATGATGTAAAAATATCTGATAATGCAATCAAGCAAAGTTCTGAATCTTATAGAAGAGTTAGAAATACAGCAAGATATATACTAGGAAATATCAATGACTTTGATCCTGCAACAGACAGGGTAGCCTATGAAGACTTAACAGAGATAGATAAATGGGCATTACATAGATTAGAAACATTAAAAACTAATGTAACGGCTAACTATGATAAATATGAGTTCTATAACTTATTTAATGATGTTCATTATTTTGCAGGGATTGAGATGTCAGCATTCTATCTTGATATAATTAAAGACAGATTATATGTAGAAAAAACTGATTCAAATGCTAGAAGATCAGCTCAAACTGTTATGTATGAAGTATTAGTAGCTATCACTAAGATGATCTCACCTGTATTATCATTTACAGCTGAAGAAATTTGGGGTAAATTACCAGATGCAGCTAGAGATACAGATTCAGTATTATTGACTTCTTGGTATGAAGCTAATCCTGAATGGATCGATGAAAAATTAGGAACTAAGTGGGATGAGATTTCAAAACTTAGAAAAGAAGTAAACAAAGTATTAGAAAAAGCTAGACAAGGGGAAGAGAAGATAATCGGTAATGCACTGGATGCAAAGTTAGAGTTACATATAGCTGATGAAAAATTAAAAGCTTTTGTTATATCTAATAAAGATCTTTTAGAGATGGTATTCTTAGTATCTAAATTTGATATTGTAGATGAAAAAGCAGCAGAATTTACAATAGCAGAAGAGATAGAGGGACTAAGCTTAAGAGTCAGCCATGCAGCTGGAGAAAAGTGTGAAAGATGTTGGAAATATTCCGAGAACTTAGGAACAGATGCAGAATATTCTGATATTTGCCCTAGATGTACAGACGTAATTACAAAATAAAGATTTAGTATAACTAAGTTATTAGGAGGAGAGAGGGTAGATTGAAATCTTTCCTCTCTCCTCTAGATTAAAACAGGGGGAGCAATATGAGATTAATTATTTTGATTATAGTTCTTTTAGGAATAGACCAATGGACTAAGGAATTGGTAGCTGGATCTATGTTCGAAGGAGATACTATAGGTATTTTAAATGATTTTTTTCATATAACTTATGTAAAAAATCATGGCGTAGCTTTTGGAATGTTCCAAGGGGAGATAAAAACTATTAGTATAGTGGCTATCGTGGCTATATTAGGAATCATATATTTTATGATAAAACAGTTAAAACCTCATGAAATTATTTCAAAATATGCATATGCATTTATATTGGCTGGTGCTATAGGGAATATGATAGATAGAATATATAGAGGATTTGTAGTTGATTTTGTAGATTTTCGTGGGATTTGGAAGTTTGTATTTAATATGGCAGATGTCTGGATTAATGTAGGGGTATTTTTACTTATACTAGAAGTAATTATACTAGAGAAAAGAAAGAAACAGCTGCAGAAGAAAAACTAAAAAAAATACCCTCTCTTGCTCTTTGGGCACTATCTCGCAGAGTACTTATAAATAAAAAGCTATTTTTAAATATCTACAGGGAGAGAAAACACAGAAAGTAAGAGGGATTATTAAGGAGGCAAAAATGAATTTTCAAGATATGATAATGGCGTTACAGCAATTTTGGGCATCAAAGGGATGTGTAATAGGAAATCCATACGATATAGAGACAGGTGCAGGAACATTTAATCCTAATACTACATTAATGGCATTGGGACCTGAGCCGTGGAGTACAGCCTATGTAGAGCCATCAAGAAGACCGAAAGACGGTAGATACGGTGAAAATCCAAATAGAGTATATCAACATCATCAATTTCAAGTAATAATGAAACCATCACCACTTAATATTCAAGAACTTTATTTAGAAAGTTTAAGAATGTTAGGGATAGATCCGTTGAAACATGATATTAGATTTGTAGAAGATGACTGGGAATCTCCTACATTAGGAGCATGGGGATTAGGATGGGAAGTATGGTTAGACGGTATGGAAATTACTCAATTTACTTATTTTCAGCAAGTAGGAGGAATAGAACTAGATGTTACTCCAGTTGAAATTACTTATGGATTAGAAAGAATAGCATTATATATTCAAGAAAAAGAGAGTGTATATGATCTAGAATGGGCACCTGGAATCAAATATGGAGATATGAGATTACAGTATGAATATGAGCAATCAAAGTATTCATTTGAGTTAGCTGACTTAGACATGCATTTTAGATGGTTTGATGAGTGTGAAGCTGAAGCTCATAAAATCTTAGATGAAGGACTGGTATTCCCCGCTTACGATCTTGTATTAAAGGGATCCCATATATTTAATGTATTAGATGCCAGAGGAGCTATCTCTGTTACAGAGAGACAATCTTATATATTGAGAGTTAGAAATATGTCTAAAAGATGTGCTGAAGTATTCTTACAGGCAAGAAAAGACCTGGGATATCCGCTTTTAAAGAAGTAAAAGTAAAAGCTGGGGAGATAGAGACTTAATTGAAAAAATTCATAATAAAAAAATAGAGGTGAAAAATGAATATTTTATTAGAAATTGGTATGGAAGAGATACCAGCAAGGTTTTTAAAACCTGCATTAAATGATCTAGAAAAAAGTATGAAAACTTATTTAAAAGAAAATAGAATAGTTTTTGGAGATATAAAAACATGTGGAACTCCTAGAAGATTGATATTATCCGTATCGAATCTAGCAGAAAAACAAGAAGATTTAAACATATTAAACCAAGGACCTGCAAAGCATATAGCTTTTGGATCAAATGGTGATCTTACAAAAGCAGGAATGGGATTTGCAAAGTCTCAAGGGATAGAGGCTACTGATTTAGATATAATCGAAACTCCTAAGGGAGAATATATTGCAGCAAAGAAATTTGTAAAAGGAAAAGAGACTAAGACATTGTTGCCTGAAGCCCTAAAGGGATTAGTAGAAGGATTGACTTTTGCCAAATCTATGAAGTGGTCAGACAAAAAAATGAAATTTGCCAGACCAATCCAATGGATCTTAGCCTTAGCAGACAATGATTTGGTTGAATTTGAAGTAGAAGGATATAAGAGTGGATTAATCTCTAGAGGGCATAGATTTTTTGGAGAAAAAGAATTTACTGTAACTAGTATTGATGATTATTTTACAAAAGTAAGAGCTAATAATGTAATCGTTGATATAGAAGAGAGAAAAAATATGATCGTTGAAATGATCAATAAAAATTGTTCATCAGCAGGGGAAAAAGTAGTTATTGAAAATGATCTTTTAGATGAAGTAACGAACCTTGTAGAATACCCATATCCAATGGTGGGGACATTTAATTCTGAATTTTTAGAAGTACCTCAAGAAGTACTTATCATCTCTATGCAGGTACACCAAAGATATTTCCCAATCTTAGATTCGGATGGAAATCTATTACCTAAATTTGTAGTAGTAAGAAATGGTATAGATGGATCTGAAAATGTAAGAATAGGAAATGAAAAAGTACTATCAGCTAGACTTTCAGATGCAAGATTTTTCTACCAAGAGGATCTTAAGAAGCCATTATCTGAAAATGTAGAAAAATTAAAGCATGTTGTATTCCAAAAAGATTTAGGAACTATTCATCAAAAATTAGAAAGAAGTAAGAAGATAGCTGAGAAATTAGTGGATATCTTAGGATTTGAAGGAAATAAATCTGATATATTGAGAACAATAGAGTTATCTAAAGCAGACTTAGTTTCTAATATGATTGGAGAAAAAGAATTTACAAAATTACAAGGATTTATGGGAGCAGAATATGCACTTAGATCTGGAGAAAATGAAAAAGTAGCTAAAGGAATAGAGGAACACTATTATCCTAGATACCAGGGAGATAGATTACCTCAAAATATTGAGGGAGTAATTACAGGTATCTGTGACAGGATAGATACTTTAGTAGGCTGCTTTGGAATAGGGCTTATTCCAAGCGGGTCAAAAGACCCATTTGCTCTTAGAAGATCAGCATTGGGGATAGTAAACATTATATTTAACTCAAAATTAGATCTATCTATAAATGAACTTGTAAATATCAGTCTTAATACTTTGGAATTAGATGGAGTATTGAAAAGAGACAAGGAAAAAGTAAAATCTGATGTAATGGAATTCATGAATCAAAGAATAATAAACGTATTCTTAGATAAAGGATATAGAAGAGACTTTATCATGGCTGTCTTAGATGTTAAAAATGAAAATTTATTAGAGGTAGAAAAGAAATTATTAACACTGGATGAAGTATCTTCTAATGAAAGCTTTAATGAATTAGTTTCCCTTCTAAAAAGAGTTGGAAATATATCTAAAGATTATAAAGGTACAGTAAACATCAGTGAAGAGCTTCTAAAGGAAGATTCTGAAAAATCTTTACACAACTTTTATATGGAGTTTATGGGGATATCTGAAGAGATCTTAGGTAAGAATGATTACCTAACTTATTTAAAAACGATTCTTTCAGGAAAAGAAGTTATAGATAGCTTCTTTGATTCAGTGATGGTAATGGATAAGGATGATAGTATAAAAAATAACAGATTATCACTTCTGACTTCTTTAAACACGATATTCAACAGGGTAGCAAATTTAAGCTTAATAGAGGCAAAATAGATAAAAAGGATTGGTCGTAGACCAATCCTTTTTCTTTTATTCTATCTTCCTCCCGCTAAATTATACAGACTAAAAAAGTAGAATATTTTCTTAAAATATCACTATTTCTAGGTCAATAAAAACTAAAAAAAAAGATTGGGGGTGTGTACTGAAAGTAAAAAAAATGTGTACGAAACATGAGCGTTCTAGTGTTTTAAATTGAAAAAAATTGAAAAAAAATTAATAAAAAGGTATAATTTTTATCTAGGGGAAAAGTGAGGTGGCTAAAATTGAAAGAAAAAGAGATAATAGTAGATGTTTTGACAGTAGCAAACGCTATTTCAATGGCTGGGAAAGAGTTGTTAAATGATGTGCTGGAAAAATATAGTATAAGTTTTAAAGAGTATTATATGCTGCGTCATCTAGAAAAAAATCCGGGAGAAACCCAGTATAACCTTTTAAAATATACAATGTTAACTAAATCTAGAGCTAATCAAATAGTTAGTAAGTTAGAAAAAATGGGGTATTTGGTAAAGAAAACAGAGATGGTAGGATCGCTCTTAAAAAAACCATTATATTTAACAGAATCCGGGGAAAAAATAGTGGCAGATGGGGTAGAAGAGATCTACGAGAACACCATAAAAAACCTCAGTGAGGAAGAGAAATTTAAATACGAACTATATAGGAGTAAGATGGTTGAAATTTTGATGAATATGGGACTTACTTTAGGAACAATGACACCAGAATATTTACAAGAAAAATAAAAAAGGCATGAAAATCATGCCTTTTTTTATTTTTTGTCAGGAAAAGGGTATAAAAATGAAGCATTTAAAATAAAATCCATTAAAAAAATTAGAGATAGATATTAATTACGTTCCTTATTAAAAGAAGTTAATCTAAAACGAAAAATTAATAGATGTTAATAAGGGTAGTTGTTTTAAGGAGGAATAGGATGAACAAGAGAAGGATAGCTTTATTAGCTGGGTTAATGACAATGGTATCATTTGCAATGGAAGAAGGGAATGCAGAGGTAACAGAAGGAGCTAAGTGCTTTCAATATCGACGATAGAGTAAGATTTGATGAGAACAGTGGAAGTAAGCAGTAACTATGATGATACAGCATTTATAGAAGTGGGTTTCACAAGTAAATTTTAATAAAAAGAGTTATTACATAACATAAGAAACACTTCCTTTAGACAGGGAGTGTTTCTTTTTGATACACAAACAGTAAAAATAGTGGTTAAAAACCTTGATTAGTTAAAAGTATAATAAATAAACGGTTTAATAAAACAACCATTGTGGAAGTTGGTTATTTAGAGTAAACTTCTAACAAGTTAATTAGATTAATTAATTTTAATTAATAAACTTTAAAAGTTAATTTTTGTTAATGTTTTGGAAAAATTAAAATATTTATTTTTAGGAGGAAACAAATGAACAAGAGAAGAATAGCTTTATTAGCTGGATTAATGACAATGGGAATGGTATCTTTCGCAATGACAGAGGGGGATGCTGAGGTATTGAGAACGCCGGAACAGAAAGAATTAAGTCTTTTCAACATCAACGACAGAGTAAGATTTGATGAAAACAGATTAGAGATGAATGGAAATTTACATTTAGATGAAAACAACAGATTAGAGATGAGAGTTAGACATTACAGTAATGTAGGGAATGGAGATTTTGGAGATACTAGAGACAGTGGTAATACCGCAGGTGACAGTACAGAGATGAGATTAAGATTACATACTAATACATCTGTTGAGGATATGGTAGTTAGAACAGAGTTAAAGACAAACACATACGGTAGCGGCGATGGTGGTAATAAACAATATTTCAGAGTACAGCCGACATGGCACGTATTTACAGGCGTTGAAGGGTTAAGCTCTCATGTAAGAGCAGGTTTAGGATTTGAACATACTTCACCAGATGCAGCATCTTCAGAGAATGCTTATTCATTCACATCATCATTTGAAAACTACTATACAGTAAATGATTATTTAGCAGTGGAAGGAAATATCTACTATGACTATACTTTTGCTGGAAAAGGTAGTGAAGATTTTAATAATGTAGACATAGAGGCATATGTATATGCTAACTATCCATTATATAATGCTGACGGAATAAAGGTAGAGGCATTATTAGAGGGTGGAATGGATCCATATTCATTCGGAGCTAGACATTTTGATGATTTAACTGATGTAAGTGGAAGTGGAACAGAAGATGGACATGAAACTTATGTACTATATGCTGAACCATCAGTTAAGGTAAGTAAGACGTTAAGTGATAACAATGTAGCTTACTTACAAGGTGGATACTATGTAGAGCAAAATGATAAAAACTCAACTGGAAATGTAGATGATACAGCATTCATAAGAGTCGGATTCACAAGTAAATTCTAATTAAATTTATTATCAGCACCCCTGCAAAGGGGTGCTTTTTGTTGTTTTATTTAAAGCAGTTCGAGATTTTTTAAAAAGATAGAAAATAAAAAGGAATTCTCTGGATGGTGGTGTAGATTATAAAAGATCAATTTACTGGGTAGAAAAATTAAAAAAAATTATTTTTGGAGGGAAAGGGATGAATAAAAGAAAGATAATTATATTAACTGGATTAATGGCAATGGGAATGGTATCTTTCGCGATGGAAGAGGGTGAAGCTGAGGCATTGAGAACGGAGGAACAGAAAGAATTAAGTCTTTTCAACATCAACGACAGGGTAAGATTTGATGAAAACAGATTAGAGATGAATGGAAATTTACATCTAGATAAAAACAACAGATTAGAGATGAGACTTAGACATTTCAGTAGTGTAGGGAATGGAGATTTTGGAGATACTAGAGACAGTGGCAATACTGCAGAGGACAGAACAGAGATGAGATTTAGATTACATACTCAAGTAGATGTAGAGAATATGGTAGTTAGAATAGAGTTAAAGACAAACACATACGGTAACGACGATGGTGGAAGTAAACAATACCTTAGAGTACAGCCGACATGGCACGTATTTGAAGACGTTAAAGGGTTAAGCTCTCATGTAAGGGCAGGTGTAGCATTTGAACATTATTCACCAGATGCAGCGTCTTCAGAGAATGCTTATTCATTCACATCATCATTTGAAAACTACTATACAATAAATGATTATTTAGCAGTGGAAGGAAATATCTACTATGACTATACTTTTGCTGGAAAAGGTTCAGATGAATATAACAATGTAGACATAGAGGCATATGTATATGCTAACTATCCATTATATAATGTTGACGGAATAAAGGTAGAGGCATTATTAGAGGGTGGAGCAGACCCATATTCATTCGGAGCTAGACATTTTGATGATTTAACTGATGTAAGTGGAACAGAAGATGGAAAAGAAACTTATGTACTATATGCTGAACCATCACTTAAGGCAAGTAAGACATTAAGTGATAACAACGTAGTTTACTTACAAGGTGGATACTATGTAGAACAAAATGAAAAAAACTCAACTGGGAATGTGGATGATACAGCATTCATAAGAGTCGGATTCACAAGTAAATTCTAATTAAATTTATTATCAGCACCCCTGCAAAGGGGTGCTTTTGTTGTTTTATTTAAAGCAGTCCGAGATTTTTTTAAAAAGATAGAAAATAAAAAGGAATTTTTTTAGTGGGGATGTAAATTATAAAAAACAATTTATTAGGAGAAAAAGAAAAAAACTAAGGCTTAGTTGAGACGTATAATGTTATATATTGATATCCTTAAAAGTTTGTGGTATTTATAGTCGAGGAAAATATTTAGAATTATGTAAAAATTCTGTATACAGGGGGTATAAATATGTTTGAAAGAAGTAGCGGGATATTGCTTCACATCTCATCTTTAGGAGGAAATGGAGGTATAGGAACCTTTGGCAGAGAAGCTTATAAATTCGTTGATTTTTTAAAAAAATCAGGGCAGAAATTATGGCAGATTTTACCCTTGGGAACAACTTCCTATGGGGATTCACCGTATCAATCTTTCTCAGCCTTTGCAGGGAATCCTTATTTTATTGATTTAGAAGAATTGGTAGAGAGGGGAGGGCTAGACAGGCAAGATGTAGAAGGGGCAGATTTGGGAGATGATGAAGGGTATATAGACTATAAAAAATTATATATGAATAAATTAAAACTTTTAAAAAGAGCCTATTCAAAGGAGGGGGGGATTTTTTTAAAAGAGATAGAAAAATTTAGGGAAAAACATTTTTACTGGATAGATGATTATGCATTATTCATGGCAATAAAAGATAAAAATAATGGAACAGAGTGGACAAAATGGGAGAAAGAGGAAAAATATGCCCATATCAATACCTTGAAAAAATACAGGATAGAACTGAAAAGTGAGATAGATTATCATATCTACCTGCAGTATCTATTTTATACTCAGTGGAAAAGGTTGAAAAAATACGCCAATGACAATGAGGTAAAGATAGTAGGAGATCTCCCTATATTTATATCCAGTGATAGTGTAGAAGCCTGGTTAAAAACAGAATTATTTTTATTCGATGAGAAAAAGGATCTAAAGGGGGTGGCAGGCTGCCCGCCAGATGCCTTTAGCAGGTCAGGTCAGCTATGGGGAAACCCACTATATAACTGGAAGATTATGAGGAGGAGAGGGTACTCATGGTGGATTGAGAGGATGAGAGCAGCATTTGAACTATATGACCTGGTAAGGATAGATCACTTTAGGGGATTTGAGTCTTATTGGAAGATACCAGCAAAGGCTCCTACTGCAAGGTCAGGAAGATGGATGAAAGGACCGGGGATAGAGGTGTTTAAAGCTATAAAGAATGAATTAGGAGATCTGCCTATCATTGCTGAAGATCTAGGTTTTTTAACTAAGGGGGTAAGAAAACTCCTAAAAGACAGTGGATATCCAGGGATGAAAATATTGGAATTTGCTTTTGATTCAAAGGGTAAGAGTGATTATCTGCCCCATAAATATCCTAAAAATTCAGTGGCTTATACAGGGACCCATGACAATGAAACTGTGGCAGGATGGTATGAAAATATAACAAAAGATCATAGGAAATATGTAAAAAAATATTTGACGTGGTATTTAAAATTAAAGAAGTTTAGGGCAGAAAAAATAAATGAAATATTGATAGAGGCTATCTGGAAATCTGATTCTGATCTAGTTGCAGCACAAATGCAAGATTTTTTGGGACTGGATAATAGAGCTCGGATGAATATACCATCAACATTGGGAGATAACTGGAAATGGAGATTAAGAGAAGGGGAACTCACCGACGAATTAGCCAAAAAAATAAAGGAAATAACGATTAAATATGGTAGATAGAAAGGAATAATTGAAAATTAAAACTTTGGACAGAAAAGAAAAAGTGAGGTTAAATTATTTTTAGTTTCGCCGTAGGCGATACGGGAGGAGTATATGAAATTTAAAAAAGATATAATTAAAACGAGTTTAGAGAAAAAATTATTGGTTAAATATGGAAAAAAAATATCTGAAGGGCTGGATTTTGAAATATATGACGCACTGTCTCAAACAATAATGGAGGAGATAGGTGAATCTTGGAAGGCTACTAAAGACCTGCATAATAAAGGGAGAGAAGCATTTTATTTTTCTGCAGAATATCTAATGGGAAGAGCATTCAGTAATAACTTGATCAACTTAGGAGTGTACGAAGGTGTTAAGGAGTTATTGAAAGAGCTAGATATTGATATCAATAAGATAGAGAGTGCTGAATCGGATGCAGGATTAGGTAATGGCGGATTAGGAAGATTAGCAGCTTGTTTTATCGAATCTATGGCCACATTAAATCTGCCCGGAACAGGATATGGGATCAGATATAAATTTGGGATGTTCAGACAGCAATTTGAAGATGGATTTCAAGTGGAATATCCAGATAACTGGTTAAAATATGGAGATCCATGGAGTCTGAGAAAGGATAGGGATAAGATAGAAGTAAGATTTAGTAAAGATGAAAGTGTCATGGCAGTGCCTTACGACACACCTATCATTGGATATGGAACTAATAATATAAATACACTCCGATTGTGGCAGGCAGAACCTGTAGATGAACTAAATTTAGGGGAGTTCAATGAACAGAATTATGTAGAAGCCATGAAGGAAAAAAACGAAGCAGAAAATATATCTAGAGTTCTCTATCCCAATGATGACACCAAGGAGGGGAAAAAATTAAGGTTAAAACAACAATATTTCTTTACTTCAGCATCATTACAGGATATTATTAGAAAATTTAAACTGAAACATGGGACTAATTTTGCTATATTACCGGATTTTACAAGTATTCAATTAAACGATACTCATCCAGTGGTGGCTATACCTGAATTAATGAGAATTCTAATAGATATAGAGGGATTGTTGTGGGGTGATGCATGGAAGATAGTGAAAAAAACATTTGCATATACCAATCATACGATCTTATCGGAAGCCCTAGAAAAATGGTATACAGAATTATTTAAACAGGTATTACCGAGAATATATAATATAATTGTAAGAATTCATGTACAATTTCAAGAATTGCTGGAGGAAAAATATCCAGCAGATTTAGAAAAAAGAAAAAGAATGGCAATTATTGATGAGGAAACCAACTTAATCCACATGGCCTGGCTTGCAATCCATGGGTCCTACGCTGTCAATGGTGTAGCGGCACTTCACACAGAGATATTAAAGCATTCAGAGTTAAAAGAATGGTATGGGCTATATAAAGGAAAATTTCAAAATAAAACCAATGGAGTGACTCAGAGGAGGTGGCTGTTAAAATCAAATCCTGAATTATCTGCATTGATTACAGAATTAATTGGGAATAAATGGATTACTGATCTCAGTGAATTGAAAAAATTAGAAAGCCATGTGGCAGATGAAAACATATTAAATAGGTTTTTAGAAATAAAAAACATAAAAAAAGAGCAATTAGCTGGATTCATAAAGGAAAATACAGGAATAGATGTAGATACTGAATCTATATTTGATGTACAGGTAAAAAGGTTACACGAGTATAAGAGACAAATATTAAATATATTCCATATAATGGATCTCTATAATAGAATAAAAGAATACCCCGATATGAAAGTTACTCCTAAAACTTATATCTTTGGAGCTAAAGCTGCTGCCGGTTATTTTAGAGCTAAAGGAATTATAAAATTAATCAATGAGGTTGCAAAAACTGTAAACAATGATGTGGATGTAGATGGAAGGATCAAGATTGTATTTGTGGAAAATTATAATATTTCACCAGCTGAACTTATATTTCCAGCCGCAGATATATCGGAACAAATTTCTACTGCTGGAAAGGAAGCCAGTGGGACAGGAAATATGAAGTTTATGATGAATGGAGCTCCTACATTGGGGACTTTAGATGGTGCAAATGTAGAGATAGTAGAGGAAGCCGGTCTGGAGAATAATTTCATTTTTGGAATGAAGGTGGAAGATATAATAGAATTAAAAAAATTAGGGTATGATCCGACTGAGGTGATGAATGAAACTAAGGGATTGAAAAAAGTAATGGATCAGTTGATAGATGGGACGTATAATGACGGTGACACAGGAATGTTTAAAGAATTATATGACTCACTCTTAGTGGGGGCGTCTTGGCATGCACCGGATCACTATTTTGTATTGCAGGATTTCAATGACTATAGGAAGATTAGAGAGGGGATCGATGATGCCTTTGAAGATAGGATGGAATGGGCTAAGAAAGCATGGATGAATATATCTAATGCCGGGAAATTTACAAGTGACAGAACAATAGCCCAGTATGCAAAAGAGATATGGAAGATAGAAGGGAAAAAAATATAGGTTAGCCTCTTATCTCTGACATGGTTTTAAAAGTTTATAAATATTAAAATATAGGAAGAGAAAAAGGTTATTAATTTAATCTTTTTCTCTTTTTTTTTAAAGGTGAAAAATAAATAAAAGAGTAGAAGTAAGGTAGAAACTATCTAGAAAAATTAAAATTATGATGTGGAAGAAAGGTTAGACAAACTTTTTAATTAAATTATTTTGGAGGGATGTTATGAAGAAAAAAATGATGGCAGAGTTTATTGGAACTTTTTGGCTGGTCCTAGGTGGATGCGGAAGTGCTGTACTTGCCGCAGGGATTCCAAATTTAGGAATAGGATTTGCCTCAAATGGATATGGAATACACTCTCCCATGGGATTTAGTTTGTTAGCAGGGTTAGTTGTGGAAATAGTTCTTACAGCATTATTTTTAATTATTATAATGGGAGCAACAGATGAGAGAGAGCCTCAAGGGTTTGCACCGATAGCCATAGGTTTAGGATTAACACTGATTCATTTAATAAGTATTCCAGTGACAAATACATCTGTAAATCCTGCAAGAAGTACAGCAGTTGCTATTTTTCAAGGGGGATGGGCTGTGGATCAACTATGGTTATTTTGGGTAGCACCGATTATAGGGGCGATATTAGGAGCTCTTATATACAAAACTATGGGAGAAAAATAAAAATAAGACAGTCATGGTTGTGGGGACACTAGTTAGTGGAAAAACAGTTGATAATTCTTGACTAAAGTGCTACAATAATTGATGAAAAATTATACAAAAAATTAGGAGGAAAAGATGCAAACATTTACAACTAGTGGAGTATGTGCTAAAACAATAGATTTTAAAATAGAGGAAGGTATTGTTAAGAGTGTAAAGTTTAATGGTGGATGTGCAGGGAATGCTATCGGGTTATCAGCTTTAGTAGAGGGAATGAAAGTAGAAGATGTGGTTACCAGACTAAAGGGAACTGAGTGTGGAAAGAGACCTACATCATGTCCTGATCAGTTAGCTAAAGCATTGAAAGAATTTATTAAATAAAATTAGAAGGAGGTTTTTAGTCTATAAATACTAGAAACCTCCTTTAAATTTGTTATATTTTAGAGAAAATATGGTAAAATTAAAAGAGTCATAAAAAATGAATCGTGAATTACGGTGAGAGGCATAAATTTTAATAGTTGAGAATGAAAAAATGAAAAATAAAAATTAAGGTAAAACACAGAGATTCGGGGGACATAGGAGGGGTTAGATGAAATATATATATATTTATATAGGTATTATTAATATGTTAACTTTTCTAATTTTTGGAATAGACAAGTATAAGGCTAAAAAAAACTATTCCAGGGTATCGGAAAAAGGATTATTTCTCCTCTGCTTTATAGGCGGTGGAATAGGTGGATTTATCGGGATGTATACCTTTAGGCATAAAACGAGAAAATGGTATTTCAATCTATTGGTGCCGATATCCATAGTAGTAGGAGTTTATGGGTGGTATTACATTTATAAAGTTTTAATAAATAATTAAAAAATATACAGCTATTAATTAAAGCTGATACTTAGGAAAAAAAATTTTCTAGATGGATTGGTAAAATTAGTGGTAAAAGGAGAGTATTAAAAATGAAGATAGAAAATGGGAAAAAAGTAACTTTGGAGTTTATATTGAGAGATGAGAAGGGAAACTTATTGGACAAAACTACCAAAGGTGATGAGTTAAATTTTACCTATGGGGATGAAGCTGTAGTTATAGGGTTAGAAGAAGCCCTTTTAGGAAAAAAAGCAGGAGATAAATTTAATGTGAAAATAACTCCTGATAAGGGATATGGAGAATATGATGAAAATCTTACTATAGAGATGCCTATAGAGGAATTTGACGGGATGGGTCTTTACGAAGGGCTGGAATTTGAAGCTGATACAGATGATGGTGTAGGGGTTTTCACTATAAAGGAAGTTATCTCAGAGGAAGATAAAGTGGTTGTAGATGGGAATCATCCTTATGCAGGAATGACCCTTAATTTTGAGATAAAAGTATTAAAGGTTAAGTAAAATAGCAACATGACGTTGCATCCAGTTAGGCGTAACTTAAATCTTTAGAAACTTTAAATTTTTAAAAGATTATAAATTTCTGAATAAGAGAAAAATAATTATTAATTATCAACTATTAATTATTAATTATTTTAAAATTTATGGTATAATATTTAGCAAATAAATTAAAAGAGGTGTTAGTTTGAGTTTAAAAATGGATATAATAGGATTGTTATCACAGTATGAACATGGAAAATTTTCAAATATATTATTGAATGATTTTTTTAAAGAAAAAGAGACAGAACTTCCGGGATTAACTCGTGGAGAAAAAGGATTTA
>Ga0316198_10000053_pt1 | contig 43390 bp, 35 predicted proteins | sample OudBieAanoxic_MG_FD_204935 | JGI IMG/M metagenome (GOLD analysis project Ga0316198, IMG submission 204935) | Coastal sediment microbial communities from Oude Bieten Haven, Netherlands - site A anoxic | ecosystem: Environmental > Aquatic > Marine > Coastal > Sediment | place: Netherlands... | reverse complement strand
TCAACGCTTCGCCCTCACCCTTACGGATGAATACGCATGACTCGGGGCCGGAGTGGCTGGCTAGGCCTTCCCCGTATGAGACTCTCACTCACTACCTCCCATCGGTTTCACCGACGCTCCCACTGATAACAACCTAACAACTTGACCCCCCGGCGACGTTGAAGATGTGAGGTTGTTATCAGTGGCACCATTTTTGCTCCAAGTTTCTAAAGCCTGGCTCCGAATCGATTCAGAGGATTTTCAGGCGCGTCAACCACCGGTTGTCGTGGACCACGCCGAGGTGTTCCCGGACTCGAAGTCGTCGGCGAAGAGGATGCCGGCGCCTTCGACGACCACGGCATAGGACCAGATAGCCCAGTTCCCGTCATAGTGAACTACAGGCGCCTCAGACCACCTGTAGTACACGGATTTCTCGTGGCGATACTCATCGAACTCCATTTCCACGCGCCACGCCTCGACCTCTTGGGAGGCGGCATCGGCCCGCTGCTGCAGGACGATGTAGAAGACTTCCTCGGTGCCGGGCTCGATCGCCGGGTTCGGGTCGCCCGACGCCAGCATGATCTCTGTCCAGTCCATGTAGTCGAGCTGAATAGGGTAAACGGACGCGACGATGGTATCGGTGGCTGTGTCGAGCCCAACCACACCGTCGCTCTCCTGGTACACACTGAGCAGTGAGAAGAGGCCGCTGACCTGGGTTTCGTCGAGGTAGATCCAGGCGCCGCCCACATAGCCTCGGAAACGCATCACCAGGTACTTGAGCTCGGCATCGTAGTCATTTGTCATACCCAGATTTGTCAAGCCGGCCCGAATGACCGCAGCGGAACTTCCAGGAGCGAGGGAGGCGGGCGCGATTGACTCCCCTTCGACATGGATCTGGCCGCCGCGATTCGGGCGCGACATCCAGCCTTGCCAATCATCTCTTCTGACCAGTTGAATGAGATCCAAACGTCCGTCGCGGTTGTAGTCCCAGTCTTGAGCGAGCAACGCGCTGTTGTAACAGCCGAGCTCATGCTCGCTCATCGTGCCGGCACCGTCTGTGTTCTCCCACCAAGCCAAGCAGCCCGAGCCCCGTGCGCAGCCGTAGAGGTCTACGTCACCGTCCGAGTCGAGATCCGCGCCCTTGAGGTCCCAGGCCTGATCAAAGGCCGTGTTGAGATCCGCACGCGTGAATGTGGGGGTGGTGGCGCCGCTGCTCAACCACCAGCTCACAGTGTCGTCGATGGAGTTGGCGCCGAGCACGTCGAGATGACCGTCGCCGTTGACGTCGGCCGCCGCCACGCCAGTGCCGTCGAAGTCCGAGTCGACGGTCCGTTGTGTGAACGTGCCCACAGGATCCTGCTTCAACCAGGCGACCTCGTCCGAGCCCACGGTGCCGAAGAGGATGTCCGGCAACCCGTTGCCGTCGATGTCTTCGATCCGCACTGCTGTCGCACCGGCGTGCCCTGTCCACGAGTCGGTCGACCAACTGGTCCCCGCGCCGCCCAGATTCCGATAGAGGTAGATGGCGCCGTCGAGATAGGCGGCGACGACAATATCGACGTCGCCGTCGTTGTTGATGTCGCCCGCATCGACGGCAATGGCGGCATCCGCGGTCGTGCTGATGTCGTGCCGCGAGTATCCTGAACCGGTGTTTTCCCACCATCCCACCGTGTCTTCCCCCGAGGAGACAGCGACGATGTCGAGGCGCCCGTCACCGTTGACGTCCGCCAGCGCCAGGTCCTCGGTGTAGTCGAGATCGGTCTCGGCATCCGTGATGGTGTCCCAACCGGAGCCCGACCACACGATAACGTCCGCCGCGGTGGTGTTGTTGCTGGCGGTTGCAGCCACATCGAGGCGCCCGTCGCCATCGAGGTCGCCAATACCGAGGCCGGTCACTGTGTCCGCCAAGCCAGAATATTGCCAGGAGTTGTTCATGAAGCGATGATGAATTCGCTTGTTCTCGATCCACACCACGTCGTCATAGGTTTGCAGAGCTGCGAGCAGATCCTGATCCCCGTCGCCGTCAAGGTCGGCGGCGATCAGCGAGCGGCCGCCCGGGCCCACGGCCCAGTCGGCTTCATATCCGCCAACGAAGTAGGAGCCGTAGCCCTCCCACCAGCTCACCGTGCCCGTGTCGTAGTCGATGGCCGCGAGGTCGATCCTGCCGTCGAGGTTGAGGTCTGCGATGGCGACGGAAAAAGGCTCGTCCATCCAATTGTCCATGGTCAGGGAGGAGGAGCTGAATACGCCGGCGTCGTTCGCGAAGACCCTGACCTCGCCGGCGCCGTAGACCGGCGCCATCACATCTATGTCGCCGTCGGCGTCGAAGTCCACCGCCTGGACCCAGAGGACGTTGGTCAGCCCGGTCCCAATCGAGTGCTTGGTCCAGTCGGTGCTCGAGGCGATGGAGCCGTCGTTCTCGAACCATGCGACCTCGGCCTCGGTCGCGGCCGCCGCCACCACGTCGAGGTCGCCGTCGGAATCCATGTCGACGGCAACCGTGTAGCGCGGGCCCTCGAAGGTCACCTCGTCGTAGATGTTGTAGCTCGTCCACGACGAGCCATAGCTCCCGTTGCGGTACCAGCGCAAGGCATTCATCGTACCGTCGCTCGCGCCCACCACGTCGGGATCGCCGTCGCCGTCCAGGTCAGCCACGTGCACGGCGCGGCCGCCGTCGAGGTCGTTGGCGATCTCGTGCCGGGTCCATGCGAGACCGATGGCTCCGTCAGGGTTTTCCAACCAGTCCACCGAGCCGTCGCCCGCCCGCTGGCAGACCACCAGGTCGGGCCACCCATCGGCGTCGAAGTCGCCGACCGCCACAGAGATCGCCTCCGTGAAACCCGCGAGGAGGTCGTAGGCCGACCACGCCCCTGGCAGGTTGTTCTGCCATAGACGGATGACATTGCCGCTCAGGGCCGCCGCAACCACGTCGAGGTCGCCGTCGAGGTCGAAATCCGCCGTCGCAATGGTTGCCGGATCACCCACCGTGCCGATATCGACGTGATTGGCAAACGGGACCTCGGCCGCGCCCGCAACCGCCGCCAACGAAACAACCAGAATGACCAGCCATGGGACTCTCTTGGCAACTCTCATGATTCCTTCTCCGAAGTTGAGATTGTCCAATCCGTACGGTCAATATAGTTCCGCGACACGAACCAAGCAAGCCCGTTTGTGCAATGCGTCGCACGCATCGGTGCCAAGCTGTAGATCCTAGGAAGTTTGACCGAGGTGCTCTGCCGCTGCCAATGCAGGTTGCCAAAAGTGGGCTCGAAGTGGCACCCAGCCTCCTGACTCTCATTCGTGCCTCATTCGTGCCAGGTCAGACGATTCCGACGATCTTGACCACGAGTCCTCATTTGCGATGCTGTTCCCCCGCGAGGAGTGCGTCAAGCTCGTTTACCGCTTGGGCATACTCGCGTAGGTGCCACCCTTCGCAATTACGCAATGTTGTCCGTGGACGACAGGTTGAAAATGAGGCTTTGCGAAGGGTGGCACCTATCCCTAGCCAAGGTCACGAACTTCGAGATTGAGGAAATCGGCGACCTTCTGCGCCATCTCGAGGGCTTTGGTGTGGCTTCTGGGCTTTCCAAGCGTGAGAGATGCGCGTCCACTCGCCTTTCGCTCTTTCTCCATTTCGTGCATCTTGGCGCCAAATTCACGGAGGTTCTTGACCATGTCGACGACACTACCGCTATCCTCGAGGAGTTCGACCAGGTCGGCCTCAGGGGGGTGATCCTCGCAGATCAGCTTCACCGGATAAACGAAGTAGGTCCGGGTTTGATCGCGAATGTTGGAAGACGACGTTCCGCTTTTCCGGGATTCCGTTTCCCTCTCCTTGGAGATCACCACACTTCGAAAATCACCCATCGGCCTCTCGTTGCTCTTGAACGGCACCAAGAGGCCCCACGCGCTCGTCACGGTCCCATGTTTGCGGTCGAAGCGATGGACCGACAAACCGAAGAGCATCCACAGGCCAGGGATCAAACAGACCACCGCGGTGAGAAGTTGTACCCACGGCGGAAAGTCCTCGAAACCGGAAACGACCCTCGGCACGATGAGTGCCGCCAGACCCATGACGGTGAGCACCAGCCCAACCATCGGTTTGCGCTCGTTCTTGAACTCGAGGACATCGGGATCTGCATGCATCGCTGCCACCCTTCATGATCTCTCGATCTTGATCATTGCTGTTTTTCACGAGCCGAGCAGTGACCCGGAATTTACCACGCATCAGCGCGATCGGGGGCCACGTCATGGGTGTTCAGGTGGCACGTTGAAGAAAAGCATGGGTCCCAATTACACAATTTCACAGTCGTTGATCTGCAATCGGTAGCATTATTGCCACTGTCTTCGGCGCCCCTGATGGCAACCTGACAACCTGCGGGAAGCGCGATCCTGTTTGCGGCATTTTCGACAGCCACAACAGATTTCTCGGATTGGAGTACCCGAAGGGCCCAAGGGATCCCCCGGCCGCTGCTGCGGAAAGCCCGTTCCGGCTTTTTGCGCTATGTGTTCCCTGGCATCCACAATGTGATGACCGAAGAATTACCTGGCCCGTCGGGGTAACGATACCCGAGGCGGCGGGAGTGTCGCAGAGAAAGGGCTAAATCCAAAAAGACGTGCATATCACTGATCCGCCCCCGGTTATGTACCATCACGATCTGGGCTTCGCTGAATCGCGACTTCCTCATCCTCTACCTCCTTGCGGATTGTGAGAATTCTCCCAGATTCGTGGCCCAACTTTCGGGGGATGGGTCACACCCGGAACACTCACTCTGAATTTGGGTCGGATCTAGAGCGGGTCACGAACAGTGACGGCCGCACCTGGTGTGATGTAGACTCTGAGAAAACAACACGGAGACCAGATGGGATATTCATGTTTGGCACAGGTCGGGAAGTGGGTAATGTCGCACTGGAAGCCCTTCGACCACAGCAGAACGATCTATCAGATGTGTCTATTGTCGCTGCTTGTGGGTCCCCTCGTTGTGGAGGCCCAATCACCGCGAGTGGCATTTGTCACGTCGGTCAACGGCAGCGGAAACCTCGGAAGCTGGGCCGATGCAGGCGGTGCGGTTGGTGCCGAGGCCGGTGATGCAATATGTCGCGCCCGTGCCATCGCCGCCGGTCTCGCCAACGCAGGTTCCTTTGTCGCCTGGCTTTCGACCACCACTGACGATGCCTATTGCCGACTGCACGGAATCACTGGCAAGAAGGCCGACAACTGCGGGCAGATGCAGTTGCCAATTGACGCAGGACCCTGGAATCGTACGGACGGCGCTCCGTTCACCGAGAGCATCGACCGGCTCCTGAATCCAGAGCGAGTCGTCTATTACCCGCTCGCAACAGACGAGTTTGGCGATCCAGTCGCAGGGATGACTTTCTCCGGCACCTCGAACGATGGCGCCTGGCTACCCAGCTACGGGACCTGCAGCGATTGGACCGTGAGCTCTCCCGTGTTCGCCTGGAAAGGTAACTCGACCCGGGGATCGGGCGGATGGACCTCGGACGGTAATTTCCGATGTGACGGCACTGCGCATCTCTTCTGCTTTGAGCCCGGCTCGGGGCCAGCCTTGTCTCCTCCTGACGAGGCCGGCAACATCGGCTTCGTGACATCGACAAACAGCACGGGCAACCTGGGCGGGCTGACTGGCGCCGATGCCGTCTGCCAGACGCGCGCGGCGGCTGCCGCCCTACCCGATGCTTCGACCTATAGGGCGTGGATCTCTACCTCGACCACCGACGCCGTTGACCGCTTCCAGCATCTCGGGCCGGTCATTCGACCCGATGGCATTAAGATCGCACATTCGCTCGAAGACATGGTGGATGGACAGCTCCTGGCATCGATCAATCTCACGGAAACAGGCGTCTATCTCGGCCACAGCGCTGCGTGGACCGGTTCGGATGCGAGCGGTCAACTCAGTGGAGCGAGCTGCGACGATTGGACGTCGAACAGCGCAGGCATCACCACCTGGTCAGGTGCCACAGACGGTTCGGATCTAACCTGGACCATGCAATGGGGTTTGTACTGTAATTCGGTTTTACCGCGCCTTTATTGCGTTGGTGACTCCTCTGTGATCTTTACATCCAGCTTCTTGTTTGGCGACACTTCTGCGTGGTCCAGCACCGTGCCATAGATTTCTTCAACCAGGGTGTCGCCTGAATTCGTGCCAATTCGTGCCAGGTCAGACGATTCCGTTGATTCGGATGGGTGCCAATTCCACACTCCGCATTGACTTTCGTTACCGCCTCGACTTCCTCGCCCGCGTCATCATGCACGTTCCGGAGCCGCGGCGGCACCTGGTGCGGTACTACGGGTGGTACTCGAACGTATCGCGTGGCAAGAGGCGGAAGGCGGATTCGGAGCACGAGAGCGCTGTGGACGTGGACACCGACGTGCCGCCCGGCACCGTTCGCGACGAAACCCGCGACGGCCGCGCCCTGCGGCGGAGCTGGGCGCAGCTGATCAAGCGGATCTTCGAGGTCGACCCTCTGGTGTGCCCGTCGTGCGGCTCGGAGATGCTGGTCATCGCGTTTATCACCGAGCACGAGGCGGTGGACCAGATTCTCACGCACTTGAAGCGGCTGGCCGATGTCGAGAGAGAGCGGGGGCCTCCCCAGGACTCCGGTCGTACTGCCGCGACTTGACTTTGCCGCCCACGCCGAGGGGTGTGGATCCCCGGGTGAATTGTGCCCGAAATCGGGGTCGAAGCGGTTTCCGGGAGCCGCTTCCCGGAGAGATACCGGATTTGGTCTGAGGATGTGGCGTCGAAGAGGAGGCCGAGGTCTCAAACGGAGCTTCTTGATGGGGTTTCGGGCCCGGGATGCGTGGTACGCTCGATGGTGTGGGAAAGGAAATTCCTGTCCCTTACGCTAATCTGCATATCACCGGGTTTCGCCGTGAGGGCGGGGAGAGCACCCGAGGCGAGAAAACACCGCGAGATGCGATGCGTCGGTGCCCGCAGCAGGAAGTTGGTGAGATCTGCAGGTACAACCCTCAAAGCTATACAGACTCAATCGCCACGGCACCGTCTCGGGTTTTGATTCCATCACTGTGCATCCATTATGGAACGGAACTGGACCACCGCATGACGTTACCGGTTTCGACGCCGTCAGCGAATAAAACGTCCAACGTCCCGGAGAGAGCATCGAGGCCGACCTCGGAAGTGACAGTTTCAAACCCTCTGATCAGGAAATCATTGGGCATGTGGGCGCTCTGACCATATCTCAGGGCATCGCCGTCGATAAACAATGGTTCCTTGTCGAACAGGATCTCTGGTGAGAACTCGAAGGTCGCAACATCGCCCCTGCGGTCTGCGGTAGCGGCATCGAGACCGAAGTCGACCCCTCGTTGTGGAATGCCGGCAGGTACGGAAGCCGGAAAGAGATCGATCTGCTTCGCGACAATGACTCCGTCACGAGCTGACAGAAGGTCGCCATCGAGGATTTGAATGAGAGGTTCCGAAGGTGAGAAAGTGCCTTCGATCGAAAACCAGATATCGATCCCAAGCCTGGCCAACTCCTGTGAAAACGCCAACCCGGTCGGCACGCCCTGAGTACGGAAAAACTCGAGCACGGCCACGATCGTCTGTGTTTCTCCGATGAAATGCACGGCATCGAGCCCGATGTCGTAGGGTATCGAAAATTTGAATGTCAGCTCCGCGTTGCGAATGACCACACCGTTGGTGATGAGGAGATCGCCCGCCGTGAATTGGGGCACCGTCTGACCGTTATTGGGGCTGTCGATCTCGGTGGAAAACGCGACGATGTAGCCGTCGACGTCGATAACGTCTGCTGCATCGAGCCCAAGGTCATCCTTGTTGACAATATCGAAGATCAACAGGAGGTCCTCGTTCCGTGCGCACACGGCAGTGGGGTGGCTGGCCAACAGATCGCCCGCATACATCATCGGATTCCCGTCGGGCGGCTCCGGTCCCATTGAAATGAAATCCTCTTCGGTCGAGAAGGCGAAGTTCTCACATCGAACCAACTGGCCCGGTCCGACCTGGGCGTACGAGGCAATCGCAAACAAACTCAGACTACAAGCGAATAGTCCGACGACGAAAAAATTATCTCGCTTAGACATGCCATGCTCCTTTCACTTCGACTCTCGTTCTCAGCGACCCGCTTCGGGCACAGCGTCGAAGAGAGCATCGAGACCCAGAAATTCTGCTCTTGGTTCCAAACCCAGAATCATCTCTGCATTTGTAATCTGAACACCCGGGGTACCGGAGAGCAGAACATCGCCATCGGTGAAGTCGGCAAGGTGAACGATCTCCGTCGAAAAGAGAATGGATGCCAGGTCCCCATCGCGGTTGGCGCTCGCCCCATCCAGGCCGAAGTCCGCACCACGCATCGGAATGCCGGCGGGAACCGCAGCAGGCAGGAGCGCGCTGTTGGACGCCACAATGGTTCCGAACCGGGCGGAGAGCAGATCGCCGTCCAGGAACATCGGCATAGAGACCGGCCGGGCGTTCTGCTCGGTCGAGAACCAAATGTCGATCTGATGCTCCGCGAGCAGGCCTCCAAAAGCTTCGGGCGCCGGCACGGCGACCGAGATGCTGGCAATGAACGCAAGAATGTTCGGCACGGTGCCGACAAAGTGCACCGCATCGAGGCCGAGGTCAGGGCCGTACAAGGGATCAAAAAACGCGTACGTGAGTCGATTGTTTGGAATCGCGACTCCGCTGCTGATCAGCAGGTCGCCAGCGGAAAACCGGCCCTGCGCGGAGCTGTTGAGCTCAGTGGAAAATGCGATATATGCCGGCTCGACACTGACGATGTCAACCGCATCCAGACCGAGATCAACACTGACATCAAACGACTGCAGGAGGAAGCTGTTTCGAGCACACAAAATGGTCCGAGTCGTCGGTTTGAAAACCAGTCCGAGAAGGTCGCCATCGGAAATGATCGGATTGCCGTCCGCAGGCACCGGGCCCTGGGTTAGGAAATCCTCTTCGGTAGAGAAAGCGAACTCCTGGCAACCAACGAGATTCTGCGCAGCCGGCTCAGAAGCAGCAGCCAAGAAGGCCAGAACCAACACAAGGACAACAGGCACTCGCGCGACAAATCGGGTCATCTCGTCCCCCTTTCAAAGCACCACCGACGTTTCTGTCGGCAGTGATCCAAGTTTCCGCGTCGCTTCTCATCCCATCAGGGGCGTTGTCTCAGTTTGGTCTTGCTCTTGATATTGCAATGTGTGGCTCGATATAGCAAGTGTCGGTGAGGTGGATTACACAGAACCTCACCGCGAACGATTGCAGAAATCGCAGCAAGATTGCACCTTGTTCACCCCTGGGGATCAACCCCGACATCGCGTTGGCAGAACGTAACAGCCGGCGACGTCTGGCAACCGTGCTACATTCGATTCAACAGGCACTCTCATCTTGAGAAATCGAAACAAAGAGGATTCATGAACCGCAACCGTTTGATCGCAGCCGCAGCGGTCGCATTATTCGTCTCTGCGAGCACATGGGCGCAGGTCACCACCAACCCACATTTCGATGTCGACCTCACCGGTTGGGACACCTTTTCGGAGCCCAACCATCAGTGGTCCCCGGTCGACGCCGGCGATGCTACCGGTTCCGGGTCTCTCCTTGCTTTCAAGGATTTTGCCGGTTCGTCCCTCGTTCGGGCCACGCAGTGCATCCCGGTGAGCGCTGGGATGAAGATCCACTTCATGGTTCATGCACTGGTTCTCGACAGTGGCGACACCGCCGACATCACCATCGATCTCACGCCGAACTCGGACACACAGTGCCAATCACCCACCGGTTTGAATCGAGTCATCGAAACTCCTCCTCTGGGTCGGTGGGTGCGAATCGTTCACGGCCCGCACATTGTCGAAGATGGAGTTCAGTCGATCACAGTAGGTCTCGGTCTCAATGAGGTTTCGGGAGCCACCGTTCCGGTGAGCGCCCATTTCGACGACGCTCTTTTCTTTCTCTTTGCCGATGGATTCGACGGTGGAACATGCGGCGAGTGGTCCAGTTCGACACCCTTCTGCGAGACTCCCGAAATCGGCCTCAGGGTTGAGGTCTCCTGGGAGACAGCGGGCGACCCCGATCCCGGAGACGAGGTCGGTACGGACCTCGATCTCCATCTGCTGCACCCGGACGCCTCGGGAGAATGGATGGGCGCCTTCGACTGCTATCAGGCAAACTCGACGCCTGACTGGGGTACACCCGGCAACTCGAACGACCCTGTGCTCGTTCGTGAGGACGGCGATGGTTCCGGACCCGAAACCGTCCAGATCACCGACCCCGAATCCGTTGAGTACGACATCGGTGTCGACTACCTTGACGACTTGGGCTTCGGACCCTCCAATGCGACCGTAACAGTGCTCGTCGACGGATCACCCGTCTACCAGTACCCGGGAAAAACACTCCTCGACGGCCAGTTCTGGGACTTCGGTTCGGTTGAATGGCCCGGCGGTGCCGTGACCCTGGTGGACTCGGTGACCGACGGCGTTCCCTGAGACGAAACCATAGGTACCGCTGATCACAGCCACACGTCGGTTGAGGGCATGGTCACTTTCCGCCGCGCGAAAAGAGTCAACCCGTAGCCTGCGGCACCGCCTCATCTGGATTGATGATGACCCTCGTCGGAATCAGGTGCCTCGTCAGTCCTCCAGGCGGCATGAGCCAGAAACCCAGATTCCATACCCGAAGAAGGAAACCGTGCCCGTCGGCATCCGCGAGCGTCGGTGCGGGTTCTGGCGCGGCTTCGTCGACGAGCAGGCGCGGCGGTACCTGGACTGGGGGCTTTTCGAGAACGGCTTCGCCCGGGCCAGCCAAACTTCCATTACGATCTGGATCTCACCTTCGGTTGCTCGCACGCTTCCGGCTTCGCCCTTCGGGCTTCGCCGTGACAAGTCGCGCGCGGCGTCTCGGCGAAGTCAGCCGGTGACCGGACGCCGTCTCCAACCATCCGCCCTGCGGCGCCGGTCACGAGCCGTCCAAAATAGCGTTTCGCCACATAGGGGGACGTCATGGCGGAAAGCAGTGCCCCGTAGTTGAGGTTGAACTCCACTTCGTCACCAACCTTCAAGTCCAGCTCCTTGGCATCGATCAGGATGTGATCACTGCTCGCCCCGAGGATGTCGACATCCATACACGGAGTGAGCCCTGCGACGAGCACATCCTGCAATCCAATTCCGAGAATGACTCTCCTCATCTGTCCCCGATCCGAGAAATCAGGCACATTCCCAAAAGCGTCCTGACAGATATCCCCATAGGGCTTGGATGGTTTCACCTTTGATTCAATGACCTCCGCGACCAGCTTCAATGCATTGGTGAACAAACCCGGTATCTGTTTTCGGTGGAGGGTTTCACACCCCAAGAAGATCGACTCCCCCAACCTCAGATTGTTGATCTTGCCCACGTCCGTTGTGGACATGAACCAGTCATAGTTCGCTGAGTTGCCGCCCGAGACATACTGCAATGTCATGCCGAACTTCTCTTCGATGTCCCGAGCGAGTGATGAAAGATGATCGAGGTTCTCCTCGTCCGGCTTGACTCCCCCAAAACAGGCCAGGTTGGTTCCGATGCCAGCCAAAGAGATTCCTCTCTGACCAATAACCTGCTCAACGGTCTCCTCCAGAACTCCTGGCAGAAGGCCTTCCCTCAGATCACCCATTTCCACCATCAGGATGATCTTGTGCGTCACACCGGTTTTGACGGCAAACCTGGAGAGCGCTTCGATGACCGAAAGCTCCGTGTTGAGGCTGATGTCGGCATACTTCACGGCAGACTCGGCCTGGCTCGGTGCGGGGCTCCTCAACAGGACAAACTGCGCCTGAACTCCCGCCTGACGCATCCGCTTGATGTTCTCCAGCCTCGAATCGGCGAGGGTGTCGATTCCCGTTCTCACGAGGACGTCAGCAACTGCGGGATCTCCACATACGACCTTTGTCACACCGATGATGCCGATGCCTTTCGATGCGTAGATCTCCCGGAGGCTCGTAGCGTTGTGCGAGATCTTTTCGAGATCGATCTCGATCCTCGGTGTCGTCATCACGCTGCTGTGCTTTTACTCAATCTGAGTTCCGGGAAGACCTCGAAGAGCCTTCTCACGATCTTTTCGCAGCCGTGTTTCAAGACGTCCATCGTCGGCAGCCCGTAGGTGCCTTCATATTCGACAACGGTGTCTTCGATCTCCCTGTCTGTCATGTTTTCATGGTTCAAAGTCAGGGCAATGACCTTCGCTCCGGAGATGATCTCGATCAATTTGATTTCACTCTCGAGAGTGGGCATGAGAATGCCAGGGAAGTCACAGCGCTCTCTCCTTTTGGGTGGGTGCTGGAGGATGATCGCTTGTGGTCTCGCCCCCCTGATGATCGCGGTCGAGGATGTGAACGCCGGATGGCTCAGTGCACCTTGCCCTTCAACAACGATGATGTCGGGATCCTCCTCCTCAACTGCCTTCACGATCTCGTGCTCAACCTCACCGGTCTGAAAACCCGAGCTCAAGACATCCACTGCAACGCCGTACCTGGCACCCTGAAGCAGACCGGTCTGACCCGTTGCCACGAACGCGGTCGTCAGTCCTCGCCTCCGAAGTGTTTCTGCGAGGAGAACTGCGGAGGTCCTTTTGCCAACCGCGCAATCGGTCCCAAACACGGTAATGACTGGAGTCGTGACCCGGAAGATCGATCCCGTAAAGATGTGCAGATCCTTTCTCGGTGGTGGTTTCCGGATATCGTGGATCTGCACACCATGTGCCCGTGCCTTCTCCATGAACTCGTCATCTTCGGTGAAGAACTCAGGGAGACCGTTGATGATGTCCATGCCCTTTTCCATGGCCGCGAACACCGTCTCTCTCTGCTGCCTCGTGATGTACGACGCGAGTGGTGCAATGCCATAGATGAAGTACTTCGGAACATAACCGAGCTTCTCGACGGCATCCTCGATGTCCCGGAACACGGGGATCCCGCTTCTCACTCCGTCAAGGTATTGACCCGCATCCATCCCGGCCTTGGTGCTGTCGGTCACACCGATGATCTGGTATTTCTCAGAATGCCGTACCAGTCCGTTGGTGACCTTGCCATCGAGCTTTCCCAATTGACCTTCGCCGTATACAAGTGCCCGCTCCCTTATCGGGAGCACTTCAATTGCTTCTCTATACATCGTTGACTCTCCTTGGTTTTCTGGGTGTGCAGGAGCTGAAAATACGACTGCCGAGTTCATAGGGCCGTCGACACGAGCCGTCACCTCTGCATCCCAGGCTTTGGTCTGCGCCTTCGGTTTTCTCTCCTGAACTCTTTTCGCATCCTCAGGTCACCCCACAGTCGACCTGTGCCCTTTTCCAGAGAGCAAGATCTACGCCACGACCGAGAAGCACCGTCTTTGTTTCAATCGATTTTGTATGTGGCTGAATTTACGCAAGATATGCGATCACTCCTGGAACAGCGTCAATATAAAATAAGATCAGAATGAAGTGATATCGATCAATTTGATGGAGTCATGTTCGAAGTTGGCAGGCAGCGGCGCCGCGGAAAGGTTATGGTGACAGGCCGATCGTGTAGCCGGACGAACGCTGCGTTTCGATCAGTCAGGAGAAGTATGATCTCGGAAAAGGCCAAAGTGTCGCCATGAGGGCTGAAGAGTATTGCGAGATGGTTGAACTACAGCACCATCTGCTGATGCAACGCGTCCCAACCATGCGGATTCACGACGATGGTTCTCCATTGATCAGTCTCCTGGAATCCGGATTCGATCTGGTATTTGAACCATCAATCATGAAGGACTACAGATACCTTGTGAGATCTGCCGTCTACGACAAGATAGGGCGGGTCAGCAAGCTGTTAAACGACATGAACAAGAGGCTTATCATCCGTTCGGCATGGCGGTCTTTCGAACACCAACAACTCTTGTGGGTCAGGAATCTCGAAGTTGCCCGAATTCAGAATCCAGAGAAGAACTCTGATGAGGTTGAGCGAATCGCCCTGGAATTCACCGCGCCAAGAGAAAAATCCATGCATTCAACCGGTGGGGCCGTCGATGCCCTGGTTTACGACTTGGAAAACAACTGCATAATGGACTTTGGAACCAACAACGGATTCAAAATTGATCTCAACAGGAAGTGTTACCCGCTGCATCCGGATATTTCGCCTGAAGCAAGGGAGAACCGGAAGATCCTGATGGATCTCTTCGAAAACGAAGATTTTGTGTGCGATTTGACCGAATACTGGCACTTCGATTTCGGCAATGTGATGTGGGCACTAGGCAAGGGCAAAGACCATTCGATATACGACATCGTGACGGACCCGCGCTGATCTTCGCACCTCCTCTGAATTTCACCGTGAAGGTTCAGCCGGCCGGGCCAGGCACGCTGTGGACCTCTTCGCCGACGTCGACGAGCAGGATTTCGCATTTTTCATGTGCGGTGAGGGACACCGAGCGTTCGTTCGTCACGCCCACACCGTCACCTTGGGTCAGGATCATGTCGTGGGATGCCGCCTCGCCGCAGATGACGTGGAGCCAGGCGTTTCGTCCCGGCAACAACTCGTGCGTGAGGTGATGCCCAGGGTCGATCAGGCTCGAGTAAATCAGGGCATCCTGATGTGTGTGCAGCGATCCCTGACGCCCGTCCGGGGACGTGACGATGCGCAGCACATTGTGGCGCTGCGCTGTAGCGACGTGCATCTGCTCGCGGGCACCATTGGACCCGACCTCCGAAGGGCGTAGGGAGATCCGGAAGATGTGCGCCCACTCGGTCCGTGACGCGTTCGTCTCCTTGTGGCGGATGCTTTGGCCGATCGCCATGCGCTGGAACTCTCCCGCATGGACCACACCCGAGGACCCAGTCGATTCCTCCTGAGCAATGGTCCCTTGACATATGTAGGTGACAATTTCTGCTTCCCGGCTTGGACGAGCCACAGAGACCCCGCCCGGTGGCAGACGGTTCTCGGTCAGGCTCTCCAGGGCCCCGAAACCACCGGCGTGCGGCTTCCCCGGCTCGTGTGGGTTAAAGCTGTGCCAGAGTTCCTGCCTGTGGCGTCGGTCGAGGTGGCGTTCGTCGGCCCTGCGCACCGTGATCATCGGTCAGGTTTCCTCTTCCTGCCAAGCTGTTCACCTGGGGCTGAACCCGTATGTTGAACCAAATCCACCAGGTTCGCAGTCTCCGCAGTTCTTCACGAACTTGATTGTTTCCTTTGCTGTTGTTGTGTCGTGCTTGTCCTCGAGAGGACGCCTTGGTCCAATGAATTCGGGCTCGGTGCCCGGCACAATCTCTGTTCCAAAATCTGTTCGATCACCCATTGTCTGAAGCCTCCTGAGCTCGTTGGCGCGTGTTCGCGCGCCTGTGTTCGGGCCAGTCGTCCGCAGCTTGCTGGCATCGACCGGAATCCATTAACTGCGGATTGTCTACAGATGTCGTTCGCATGTATCGTGCCATCGGCGAGGGCTCTGTGTTTTCAGTGGGTTGCGAAACATATGGACCTCCGACTGCCGGCTGATTCGATCAAAATGACGTTATGGTACCTTCAATATGAAGGAGGCAACCGATGCGCGTCGAGGATCTGCATCACGAGGAACTCCTGGAACTGGACCCCGAGGGAGGCGTGATCCGTTTTGCGGGACAACGCGCCCTCCTGGTCGACGCCGTGGCCATGGGGCTTCTTCGGCAGTATCTTGTCGACAACTTTGGCCTGACGGCTGCCCGCGCGGTGCTCACCCAGTTCGGTTTTGCCCACGGCTGGCGGATGGCGGCGGCCATGCAAGAGGAGTTCGAGTGGGCGAGCAATGAAGACTGGCGGCGCGCCGGCCCCCACATCTACACGCTTGAGGGGCTCTTCCGCACGCAGCCGGGAAGCGAGGATCCGCTGTCCAAGACGGGAGCGATGCTGCTCGCCTCCTACGAGGCCGAGCAGCATCTCCTGCACTTCGGCCGCTCCGATTCGGCTGTGTGCTGGACGATCTGTGGCCTCATGAGCGGTTATGTAAGCCATACCACCAGCAGGGAGATCTACGTCCTCGAAGACCGCTGTCTCGGCGAAGGTCATGCCGCCTGTCACCTCCTGGGGCGTACCCGCGAGGAGTGGGGTGACGAACATGCCGAGGAGCTCATTTTCTTCGACTCCGGACGACTCAAAGAGTGTCTCGACGTCTCACTCAGCGCGGTCACGGAGACGTTGAAGGCAGCAGAGGACAAGCTCCGGGCGCACCGTCATGCGGTGGTCAGCGTGGCGAGCGACGTCGACGAGCCGTTGGGAATCGTCGCCAAGAGTCCGAAGATGCAGCACGTAGTGGACCTGGCACGCCGCGTGGCGAAGGTCGATGCCACGGTGCTCATCACCGGCGAGAGCGGTGTCGGAAAAGAGAAAGTCGCACGCCTCGTCCACGACGAATCGATGCGCGCAGCAGGACCCTTCGTCGCCGTCAACTGTGGAGCCATTACCGAGACGCTGCTCGAGAGCGAGCTTTTCGGACACAAACGTGGCGCCTTCACTGGTGCGGCATCGGACCGGCCTGGCCTCTTCGAAGCGGCCAACCACGGGACACTCCTGCTGGACGAGATCGGTGAGATCTCGCCAGGTATGCAGGTCAAGCTCTTGCGGGTACTTCAGGAGCGGGAGATTCGTCGGGTCGGGGAGAACAAGAGCCGGCCGGTAGATGTTCGTGTTCTGGCGACCACCAACCGCGATCTTTCCTCCGAGGTCGAAGACGGCGGCTTTCGGCAGGACCTCTACTATCGGCTCAAGGTTGTAGAGCTGGACGTTCCGCCCCTCCGCGACCGCAGGGAAGACATCCTGCCGCTCGCTCGGGTGTTGCTCGCCGACGCAGCGCTTCGGATGGGACGCAAGATCGCTGGCCTCGTCCCACAGGTTGCTGATCAGCTCCTACGGTACGATTGGCCGGGCAATGTGCGCGAACTGGAGAACGCCATGGAGCGTTCTGTCGCGCTGGCAGGTGGACGTCGGGTGAACCTTGACGACCTGCCTGAGGAGGTCCGCGAAGCCTTCCCCAAGCCGGTGGTGAACGGCGAAAATGTGCAGTCGCTCAGCGAAATCGAAAAGGAGTACATCCTCGCAGTACTGAAGCTCAATGACGGCAACCAGACGCGCACCGCCGCGCAGCTCCGGATCGGCTCGGCGACGCTCTACCGAAAGCTCAAGAGCTACGGTCTGATCCGCGGCAGGAACACGAAATAGCGATCGGGGTGCCACCTCTGGTGTTCACATCGGACTCGCCGGGCTCGTTAAAAAAGGAACGGACTGCAAGAGGTCGTGGATTCGTTCCCCTTCACGCTCCCCGTGTGAGCGAATAGGCAGCGCGTGCGGTCTTCGGGCAGACCGGGTAACCTACAACCGAAGTGGACAGTTCTCCTGTGCGACGGACGACGCCCACCATCGAGATAGCTGGTGGAAGTATGTCGCCAACCCTTCCCGACGGAACGGTCGTGTGGGTGGACTACCGATTCCGTTCACCCGAACCGGGCGATGTGGTGCTTCTCAAAGGGGCGAACTCGCTGATCGTTCACCGTATCGTCCACCGCACTGGAACCGGCGCCTCGTCCATGATCTACCACCGGGGGGATCTGGAGGGCGGCATCGGCGTCACTTCCGATTCGGCGATCCTCGGCCGCGTGGTTGCCGTCATGGAGCCCGATCGGCTTCCGATTCCGGGTCTTGCGGATCTCTCACCCGGATTCCGGCAGCGGTTTCGACTCGCTCGTTTTCGTTGCCGGGCGCACGCGATATGCCATCGCACGGTATCTCGCCTTGGTCTCGACCGAATCGGATGGATCTGCTTCCTCGGGCGGATCGTCCGGCAGCGACTGCTCTGATCCCTACTGAACGAGGGTGAAACGCGACGCGTCGTTACAACCCGCCTCGACACCGTCGAGATAGGCGCTCACTTCCCAGAGACCGTAGAGCGAGCTACTGACGATCAATGTCCCTCCCACAGGAAACCTGAACGTTACCGGCGAATCCGTCGTCACCCCCGCGGTTTTCGACTCCATGTGTTGAACCTGCAGCGGATACGGATAGCCGACAACCCGAGAGACGCCGGCCGCTTTTGTCCAGTTCGGCGATACCGGAGCGGTCAGCACCTGATAGAGGTGCCCGTTCGGAGTCACGATCTTGAGTTCAAGGACGGAGTCACCGTCAAACTCACCAACGGCGGTGACGTCGAAAATGACGTCCGAGATCTCGAGGGCCGAAAAGCTGGGCGCGGAATCCAACCACGTTGAAATGTCCCCCGACTCGAAACCGTCTGCAAAGACAACGGTTGAAGATTCGTGAGCCATGACCTCGACCGAAAGGCAAACATCCGGCGAGTCGGCTGCCGAAGCAACCGGGACGAACCCAATGGAGAGAATCACAACGGCCCACACCGCTGACGACGCTGCCACCCACCTCGGCCAGCGACCATGGCGAATCTCGGCGAAACGAGAGCACGTGTTCTGTTTCATGGTGAAGGAATCTCCACTGCGTAGATCCTGCCCTCGTCCGTTCCCACGGTGATGACGGAAGGCTGGATGTCGTAGGTGGGCGCTCCCACCGCTTTGGAAACACCATCGTCGCCGAGGAGGATTGGGACGGCTGCGATCCCGGTGTTCTTGTCGATTCGCTGCAGGCTGCCATTGTCCGCTGTGCTGCCGAACCAGATACCGTCGCCAACGATGATCAACGGGGAAGGGCTGGCGATGGATGCCGCGGGCCACAGTTTGGAAATGGACACTCCATCGTCAACGAGCGCGTGCACCGCCGAGGTGGTTGAGTAGTAAAGGCGGGTCGGCGTCGTGGTCGTGTCCACCCAAACAAAGCCCTTGACAGGTCCATCGAATGCGGCGGGGGTGTAGGGCAGGGACGCGTCGGTACCGTCCATCGGATCGATGGCAAAGACCTGACCTGCGTTGTTGCCGACGTAGAGAACACCGCCGCGCAGGATGGGTGAACCGTCGATATCACCGAGATCGCGCGCCCACAGGAGCTGGTTGTGATTCGGCGGGCCTATCAGCTGGAGGCACCACAAGCTGTTCGAACTCCCGTCGCGTTTTTGGCGGCTGGCGAAATAGACGCGATCGGTGGTCGTGTCGATCTGGGCCTGGCCGGAGATGATCCCGATCCCGTCGGCGCCGCCGCCGTTGTCGAACGACCATTCCGTCGCGCCTGTTTCGAGATCGAGCCCGTAGAACGCAGAATCACCGGAGGCCGTCCGGCTGCCGACCAGGATGAGGTCGAAGTTGTGGCCGAAGTCGGTCATCAGACCCGACGGCGCGGCGGTTACGGCATCCCCCAGCTTGTCGCTGCGCCAGAGCTCGGCGCCGGTCAGCGAGTCGATGGCATAGACGTGACCGTCCTGGGACGAAAGGAAGGTAACGAGGGAGGCGCCGCCGATGGTCGTGGTCGGCAGCGACACCGTAGCCGGCCGGGCGTCGGCCGGTCCATTCATGACGGCGGGCCGCCAGCCGGGCGGCCACATTCCTCCGTCGGGTCCGGCCGTCATGCAGTGCATCCGGCGATCGTTGGAGACGGCGAAGATCGATGACCCGGGGAGAATGCCCGGAGGCGCCAGAGCTGAAGCTCCGGAGGAGAAGACCCAGGCGATACCGGGCGGCACATCGGACGGTCGCGCCGTGAGCTGGAATCCCGGTGACCACAGCCCGGAAGCCGTCGGTGAGCTGTTGACGAAGGCGGCGAGGTTCTGGGTGACGCCGTTGGGCAACGGGGTCCAGAGATGGCCACCGGTTTCGCCGGAGGCGCCGATATCGTCATGGGTGGATCCGTCGGTCGGGTCGACCGGGGGATTGGTGTCGTTCTGGACGACGCGGGTGAGACCGTAGCTCGAACCCGGGTTGACCCACTCGAGGAGGACCTCGCCGGCTTTCGACCTCGCGGTGAAGGAGGCGACTGCCCCGGGGAGCCCGGCGCAGCCCGCGCTCAAGGTCAGCGATTGCTGCGTGGTGTTTGTTTCTTCGCCGCCGTTGTGGCAGCTGCCGCCGCCGCCGGTTGCCGAGTTCTCCGCGCGGACGGCATAGGCATACATCGTGCCGGGAAGCACGTCGATATCGTCATAGAAGGTCGTGGTGACGCACGGAGCCAGCAGGGTTGCGGGCCCCGGGGTGACCGAAGTCCCCACATCGCGGTAGACGTTGTAGACCAGAGGCGGCATGTCGGCACAGGCCGGTGTCGCCGCAGGCCACTCGAGGCGGACCCCGCATCCGCTGGGGTTCTCGATGGCCGAGGTGAGACCGCTGAAGGTCGGTGCCGGATCGTCGACGGTGAGGAGGTGGGTGTCCCGGTACTGGCAGCTCAAAGGGTCGATCACCAGCACCGTGTAGTCGGTGGTCTGGCTCGGTGTGACGTTGATCGACGACGAGGTCGCACCTCCCGGGCTCCAGAGATAGCTGGAGTAGCCCGGGCCGGCATCGAGAATCGCCGATTCCTGGGGGCAGATCCGCGGTGGCCCACTGATGACCGGCGCCGGTGAGGATTCGATCGCGGGCACGCCCACGAATACTCCTCGGCCGCAACCCGAGGGATTGAAGACTCTGACGGTGATCCAGACATCGGACGAGCCGCCTGCCTCGAACTCGATGGTTGGGGTTCCCTGACCGGCGATCAGCGTGCCGTCGTAGACATCCCAAACAAACTGAGAACCCGGCCCCGGGTCGGTCACCGATGCGGAGTTGCCCACTGAGTATTGGCAAACGCTCGGCGGTGCGGTCAGCACGGGATTGGGCCGCGGTTCGCACGCCGCCCAGAGCTCTCGGCCGACGACGTCGTCGTCTGCCACGAAATACAACGGCCCGTCGGATGCGGTGAGGTGCGTTGGAGCGGAGGAGTGAACGCCGGGGAGGAGGTCCTCCACCAGGACGGTTCCGGGCGCCGTGCCGTTGCTCTTCCAGAGCTCGATGCCGTTGACGCCGTTGGATGCAGCGAAGTTCAACCTACCGCGCGCCACCGTGATTTCGCGTGGCGAGGAGGAGATCCCGCCCGGCCAGATGTCGGCGACCAACGAGGTCCCCGGTGCGGTGCCGTCCGATCGCCAGAGCTCGTTGCCGGTGAGGCCGTCGTCGCTGGCGAAGTAGAGCAGACCGTTCCACTCAACGATCCACGACGGGTTCGAGGAACCCATCGGGTGGAGATCGACGACCATCCAGGTTCCGCCCGGTGTCCCGTCGCTGCGCCAGAGCTCGACGCCGTGCACACCGTCGTCGGCGGCGAAGTAGGCGATCCCACCGAGAGCTGTGAAACCCGTCCGACCGGAGGTACTCCATTCCAGCATCGCAGACTCCGGCCCCGGGTTGATATCGAGAATGGCCGAGGTGCCGGTCGTATTGCCGTCGGTGACCCACGGCTCGCGTCCATCGAAGCCGTTGTCGGCCGTGAAGAATACCCGGCTGCCGATGGGCGTCAGCGACGAGGGAAATGAGTGGCCGAATGGGTTGATGTCGAGGATCATCTCGGTTCCCGCCTCGGTGCCGTCGGATCTCCAGAGCTCCTGCCCAGCCGGATCGAGCGCGGTGAAAACGGCGATTCCGCCGAGATCGGTGATGTACTGCGGATACGAGTGGTCAGGGCCCGGCCAGACGTCTTCCACCAGCCGCGTGCCGGCCTCGCTGCCGTCGGTGATCCACAGCTCGCTCCCGTTGATTCCATCGTCGGCGGCGAAGAAGACCGATCCCCCGACCTGGGCGTACCCGGCCGATTCCGACCCGAACAGAGGATTGATGTCCTTGAGCATTGTTGATTGACCGTGCTCGTCACCGATCCAGGGTTCGGGGAAGTTGGACGCGTCGGCAGCGGAATAGTACACGGCGCCAAGGGTCGATTGGAATAGTCTTGATGATGGTGCGAACTCCGACGAAGGCCACGGGCCGGTCGGATGGGTTCCGAACTCTGTCCCGTCAGTTCGATATGCGGCTGCCGGCCACGACGTGCCATCTCGTCGGGCGTCGAAGAAAACGGAATGCCCGAGCGCCGCCGTCTCATAGGTCATCGCATCTGCCGTCAGGGTGACGATGGTCCTGAGGATGGTGGTTCCGATCTCGGTACCATCGGTGATCCAGAGATAGCTGCCGCAGCGAAAATACATATCGGGGCCGGCCACCGTGAGATCAGTGGGGTAGTCCAAAGGGCCGGAACAGGACGTCACGGCAACACGTTCGGTGCCGGTCGATGAGCCGTCGGTGCGCCAGAGGTTGTCCTGGGTCGAGCTCTCTGCGGCGGCGAAGTAGAGCAGACCGTCATATTCGGCAAATCTCCTCGGGTCTGATGTCCCCGAGCCGGATCGAATGTCCTTGACCAGGACCGTGCCGAGGGTTGTTCCGTCGGTCTTCCAGAGCTCCTTGCCGTTGGTTCCATCATTGGCGGAGAAGTAGACCGCACCGTCATATTCGGAGAGGTAAGACGGGTAGCTGCTGCTTGTGCTCGGATAGATATCGAGCAGCAGCCGTGTTCCCGCGGCGGTGCCGTCAGAGACCCAGATCTCGACCCCCTCGGCGGAGGTCCGGGCTCCGAAGACGACCAGCGATCCGAGGGCTGTGAGACCGCTCGGGCTCGAGGAGTCGGTCCCTGAGTAGATGTCCTTCACCTCCACCGTCCCAGCGGCGGTTCCGTTCGATTTCCACAGCTCGTAGCCGTTGCCCCCGTTGGCCTCGAGGTAGAGCGTGCCGTCGATGTTTGTCAGCTCATCCGGGTAGGAGCTCGTGGATCCGGGACGGATGTCCTTCACCAGAACGGTGCCTGCCTCGGTGCCGTCGGATTTCCAGAGCTCTTCGTTGGTGCCGGAGTTTCGGGCGGTGAAGAAGAGCGTACCGCCGACATCCACCAGGTCCCACGGGTACGAGGTTGTCGATCCCGGGTAGATGTCTCGCACCATCAGGGTTCCCGCCTCGGTGCCATCGGTCTTCCAGAGCTCGGTTCCGTGGACGCCATCGTCCGCCCTGAAATAGAGGCTGCCTCCGGACACGGTGAGCTGGAGCGGTCGCGAGCTGCCGGAACCTGGGTTGATGTCCTTGACCATCGAGGTCCCGGCCAGGGTGCCGTCGGTGCGCCAGAGCTCCACCCCGCGCGTGTCATCGGCGGCGGTGAAAAAGACCGACCCGTTCCATTCCTTCAGGTAGTCGGGCCGTACCGTCATCCCCTGAAGATCCTCCAGGGTGTAGAGATCGACAACGAGTTCGGTTCCGGCTACGGTGCCGTCGCTGCGCCACACCGCGAGATGATCGCTGTCGGGGACAAAGGTCCCGTCGGGAGCTGCGAAGAGCAGCGTGCTCCCGAGGGCGGCCAGCGATTTCGGCTCATACGGCCGGATTTTGATTGCAGTCTCCCAGCCGATGTCAGATGGAAGATAGACCTCTTGCGCAGGGACCGTTGCCGCCGTCAGCCCCGCAGTCAGGCAAAGCAGACCAATCATAAAAAATTGATCGGGAAGCGTTCCGGGTCGCGTGGTGTTCATCCGGCGACCCTCCTTTCGCTCGATTCCGGGCCCAGACCGTTGTGTCCGGCCATTCGTCGCGTAGCGGCCGGGCAGCCGCGAACATCCGATGAATCATTGGTGTTCCGGGAGGTCTGGTTGGGGGTCACCACGGCCAGGGCTGCAAGTCGGCGGCGCAGCGGTCGGCGCCAGATCGTGTCGAGGGGCGCTTCTCGGAGATTTCCATAGACACTCTCGCGCCAGAGAATGCACGGGAAGACCTGACCCGAAGGATCGATGGTCAGGGTGCTTCGGCCGAGACCGCATCGAGCGGATCCGGCGCTCGGCTCGGGCTGGGAATCTTCGGGAAAGCTCTGTGCCGGGGTCTTCGATGTCGACCATTCGAGCGGACCCGGATCGCCGTCGTCGCGGGGCAGAATCTGCTCATCGATCCGAAGCGGTAGCCCAAGCTCTTCGGCGAGTTCGGCGATCTGATCGATCTGGTGTCTGTTGACTCGGGTGGTGACCGTCTTGAGGACGACGTTGATCCCCGATTTCCGCATCAGGTCGATGCCCCGCCACGTAGCGTCGAACGAGCCGGGGTGCCGGGTGGTTCGATCGTGAATCTCGGCAGTCGCGCCGTGGATGGTGGTCTCCACCGAAAGGGGCTGCGCCGCGGCGATGGTGGCTGCGGACTCCTCGTCGATCAGGGTGGCGTTGGTGAGGAGACGGACGGCGAACGCCCGTCGCCGGGCCGCCGCGATGATCTCCCGCCACCGGGGATGAACCAGCGGCTCTCCGCCGGTGAGGTTCACATAGAGGGTGCCCAGCCGCCGGAGCTGATCGAGGGCGTCGACCCAGGTCTCGAGATCGAGCGGATCGGCATCGACCGGCTGCCGGTTGCAGCAAAAGCCGCAGTCGAGATTGCACCGGTGGGTCAGCTCGAGGTAGGCCGACAGGGGCACATGGGCGCTCAGAGCCCGGCGGTGCCAAGCCGTGAGGTGATTGGCGTCGGTCATGGCCTTGCCATCAGCTCGCAAGCCCGCCGGCGGTGCACTGGGGGTCCTGGAGAGTCGCCCGGGCACAAGCCACCGCGAGACCGGGTTTGACACCCAGTTTTTCCACCCATTCAATCGACGGCGTCTCGTACGGACGCTTCTCCGGTTGGTCCGGGTTGCGAGAACTCCCGGCTTGTTCGTGCCTTTCGTCACTCAATGACGGAGTCCTTTCATGTGTCTCGTTGGGTCCGCAACGATGGGCCGAGTATCCGCAATGTCGAGTTCGGACGCGATCAGCTCCCACGGAGGTTTGGAGGGCGTCCATGCCATTCGGTAGACCGGAACCTCGTGAATCAGATCCGAGATCACTCTCATCGATGCGTTCCACAAGACGCTCGAGGCCGGAATCATGGTCACCGACAGTAGCCGGCGAAATGCCTCTTGGGATCCCAGACGGATCATCGAGAACTGCGCTCCTTTGTCCAGTTCGATCAGCGCTCTCAGGTGGTGTCTCCGGGTCGTGGTGGGCGACGACGCGAAGAAACCCGCGTTGGACAATTCCGGCGGGCTCGCCCCCGCCACCACCAGCTCATCGGAAAGCACCGGCTTGGGCGACAGGCGCGAGAGCGTCGTCTTTCCGGCTCCCGAAGGCCCGAAGAAGACCAACCCATTGTTGTTGACGACAACCCCAGCCGCGTGCAACGGAACTCTCGAGACGAGGGGCAACCGGCTGCACACGGCCACCCGCAGGGTTACCCTCAGGGGGAACTCGGATCGGGGGTCGCGCTGGAGACGCCCGCAGCCCCGAATCGGGTCGATTTCAGCTTCGAACGCCGAGTGCCGAACCCGGATCAGACCGTTGTCGGCCGTCACAAGCGCGGGGCCGTTTCCATCGGGTTGAGTACCGTGCTCAGAGGTTCGCTCCTCGAGATGAAGCAGAAACGGCTCCAGATCGTCCCGGGTGTGGGCGCTCTCGTTTTCGGCGAACCCGGAAAGCGATACAGATTCGAGATCAGTCACCCGACCAGTCGGCAGGACCTCTACGGGGACCCCGGCGACGGTGAAGGCCGTCATTCGCGATCCTCAGCGTCAGACCTCAGCAGGTAGGACGAGTCGAGACAATCCTCCACGAACCGACGGATGTCGGCGCGTGCCGTTTCGGTACTCACCTCGAAGGTCTCGATGACCGAGGCGACAACGGCCTCCTCTTCGTGGTCTTCCAACATCGCCCAGATGTGACTTGCAGCCGGGTTGAGACCGATGGCGGTGCCGTCGCTCAGATCGAGAAGAACCACCTGGCCCTCGATCCGTTGCCACGCGATGCGGGGATCGACGCGGAGTCCGGCCCGGCTCTCCGACTCATCGACTGCCTTTGCGTACGTACGTGTCATCGCCTTTCCCCAAAAGCTCCGATCTTTTTGATCTGGTGCGTCCCGTGGTGTTGAGCGCCCCCCAACCACGTCTCTTTTCCGAATCCCCATTCGATTCTACCACTCAGTGGCTGGGTCGCCGCGAGCACAAACGTATTCCAGGCAACACTTTTCTCATCATCGGAAGTGATTTTTCGCAACATCCACCCGACCGTCGCCCCCCGGGTACAACGGTATCCGAGGCCGACCGAAATCACCGCATCGACCACCGAGGAGACACTTCACAATATGGTCTCGCGCGGTATCTCGACTGAAGACATCCTGCGCGGTATCCACGAGAACATGGCGCCCCGCTTCGCACGTCTCCTACGCTCGATCGGTGCATCCGGAGCGGTCCTCGTCACCGGGCGGTTGAGGTGGATGTAGAGTATGGCTCGATCGAGGTAGCTCTGTTCATTGATCGGCTTCGCGTGATAACGGCTCTGCCAAGGCCCCGGTGCGTTTCCGCCCTCGGATGAACCGCTGACTAAACTCGCCTTGAAGGTACTGGAACCCTCGCGAGATCGGGACCACCCCGCGCCAAATGGCGAGGTGGTAGTGGTTCGACATCAACACCCAGGTGAAGATCGTCCAGCCGTCTCGGTGCTTCACATACCGCAAGAGTTTAATGAACTCGAGCGCTTCCTCCCGATCAGCGAAGACCGGTTCTCCACTCGCGAACCGATTGTAGACGTGGTAGATCCCGCCCTCGACAAACACCCTGGGGCTCCGAGGCATTAGCTTGCTCCTGGCCCCGGCGTAGCATAACTACGGAACTGCGGACCCGGCACGCATGCTTATGCCCTGGCTGTCAATGAGGAGAACGCGGCCGGCGGCCGGGTGGTCACTGCGCCGACCAACGGGGCGGCCGGCATCGTCCCCGCGTGCCTGCGTTTCCTCGAACGGTTCATCAGGAGACTCCCGCCAACGGCGGAACGCGATTTCCTGCTCACTGCCGGCGCCATTGGGATGCTCTACAAGACCAACGCGTCGATCTCGGGCGCCGAGGCCGGTTGCCAAGGCGATGTCGGTGTCGCCTGTTCGATGGCGGCGGCCGGGTTGGTTCAGGTCGCCGGCGGCACTCCGGAGCAGGTAGAAAACGCGGCCGAGATCGGCATGGAGTCGAAGTACAAAGAGACCTCCACCGGGGGACTGGCGATCACCATCACAGAGTGTTGAACCACCTTCCGAGGCGGGATACTGGATGCTCGATGCCGGATGCTCGATAGATCACTGAACCGGCCTCATCACGTTCGTTGAATCTCCCCAAATACCTCCATCAATAAGATTTCCGAAGCTCTCAAGGAATGAGTCCACGTCTCATTTGTGTTACCGTAGTCCCTGAATCACGAGGAGAATGACTATGGCCAAGTACGACAGCATCCTTGGTGCGGTCGGCAACACGCCGGTCGTGAGAGTTAACAAGCTGGCACCAAACGGGGCGAAGCTCTACGTCAAGGTCGAATCATTCAACCCGATGGGATCGGTCAAGGACCGGTTGGCGCTGGGTGTGATTGAAGACGCAGAGCGCACTGGGAAGCTTTCACCGGGGCAGACGGTGATCGAAGCGACTAGCGGTAACACCGGCATCGGTCTGGCGATGGTCTGTGCCCAGAAAGGCTATCCGCTGGTGGTCACGATGGCCGAGAACTTCTCGGTCGAGCGACGCAAGATGATGCGTTTTTTGGGTGCCAAGGTGGTGTTGACGCCTGCCTCGGAGAAGGGCACCGGCATGCTCTTGAAAGCCCAGGAGCTGGCCGAGACCCACGGTTGGTTTCTGTGTCGGCAGTTCGAGAACGAGGCCAACGCCAACGTCCACTCGGAGACCACCGCCCAGGAAATCCTCAGGGACTTTAAAGATGAACGCCTCGACTACTGGGTGACAGGCTTCGGCACCGGTGGCACTCTCAAGGGGGTTTCCCGGGTCCTTAAAAAAGAGCGGCCCGAAACGAAGATCGTGGTCTGCGAGCCTGACAACTCGGCGATCATGGGCAGCGGCATCCCGCAGGCTCGCAACGACGACGGCTCGATCGCCGAGAGCCACCCGTCATTCCGCGCCCATCTGATGCAGGGTTGGACTCCGGACTTTATCCCCAAGCTGGCTGAGGACGCCCAGGGCGCGGATCTCCTCGACATCTTCATGCCGATAAAGGGCAACGACGCCCTGCGGTGCTCGCTCAACCTGGCGCAGAAAGAGGGGATCTTCGTCGGCATCTCGGCCGGTGCCACCCTTGCGGGTGCTATCGAGATCTGCAAAACGGCGCCGAAAGGAAGCACCGTGCTTGCAATGTTGCCGGACACCGGTGAGCGCTACATGACCACGCCACTCTTCTACGACATCTCGGAGGACATGACCGCCGATGAGATCGAGATCTCGAAATCGACACCGAGCTTCCGCTTCGACGCACCGCAGCCGGCACCGAAGGAGGCCGAGCCGAAGCCCGTGACCCCTGCGGCCGAGGCCTTCCTCAACGAAGTCATCAACGATCCCGAGCAGCCAGTGGTGATGTTCGCCTTCGAGTGGTGCGAGTTCTGCTGGTCGGTTCGAAAGATGTTCGCCGAGTGCGGCATTCCTTACCGGTCGATCGACCTCGACTCGGTCGACTACCAGGAGAACGACTGGGGCGGACAGATTCGGGCAGCTCTCAACGCGCGATTTGACGTCAAGACAATCCCCCAGATCTTTGTCGGCGGCGAGTACATCGGCGGTGCGACCGAGACCTTCGACGCGTTCAACGAGGGTGAGCTGCAGACTCTCCTGGGCCAGAACGGGGTCGCATACAACCAGGCGGTGAAAGTCGATCCGTACTCTTTGCTGCCGTCGTGGCTGCACCCACGGTAGTGGGGCGGGCGGCATCTTCCTATGACACTTGATCTCTCGGGATCGGCCCGAGGGGTATTTCACGATGACGAATTGGCGAAATGAAAACAGGGAGAAACAATGAAATCGAATACTTTGGCAGCGGTCGCAATCTGCGCGATGATTTTCACCTTCCTCGCGGCACCCGCGACGGCGGGTGAGGAGAAAGGGAACGGCACGGTGACCTACTCACCGGCAGCGGTCGAAACAGTCGAGCTTCCGGACGGCAGCATGATGCAGCGGTCCCACATCATGGGGATCGTTCTCGCCGACGATCCATCCAACTCGATCCACCTCGCGAGCCAGGACTGTTTCGGAACCACAGTGATCTCAGCTGACGGTACGGCGATCGGCAAAGGCTACTGCGATGCGGTTGATGCCGACGGCGACCGCTGGTGGATCTGGTGGCACAACGGTCCTGACGCCAACACATGGGGCTTCATGGGCGGCACCGGCAAATACGAGGGCATCACGGGTGGAGGAACCACCACACCCCTGGCCCAGATGGCTGACGGTCGGACTACCATCACGTGGGATGGCCACTGGACCATGAAGTAACACCTTCGCCCAACTCACAGTACATTGATCCGCACCGGTGGGCAGTTCAGCCGCCGGTGCGGATTTGCCTTTTTCCATGACGCCGGTGAGCACGAGAACTCCGGGAACGGTCTCCTCAACCAGAAAAATGAGATCTTCGAGATTCGACTCCGGATCAAGATAGGAGGGTGGCGCATCCCCGGCCGGGAGGTGCATTGCGACGACCGTGGTCGCGCCAATCGCTTCGAGAAAGCTCCGTGCGTTCTCCACATCCAGGAGATGCCAGTAGGGAACAAAAGCCAGATCGACTCTCTTCTGTGCGATGTCGAGGGCGGCGAGTTCGTCAGCCGTCGCCATGGTGTCGCCGATATGGAGAAAGCTCGCGCCATTCATCTCGACCACGAATCCAAGGTTCTCAACCGGCAGGCTTCGATTTCGACCGTATTGCTTGTTCGGAAAGGGCGTCACCCAACCAGAGGACTCAGCTCCCGGGGAAGAGCTTCAGAAAAAAGACCCGCAGAGCAACGTTGCCTTTGCCCGGCCCGGCGACGGCATAGCCGGCCTCGAAGTTCATGATCAGCTGCCACGGCAGGGTCATCGTGCCCTCGAGGCCGACGCCGGCGAGGAGCTCGTTTTCGAGACCCGTCATGGTGTTGCTCACCCATACCGCGTCGGCCTTGAGATCGAAACGGATTTTCTCGAAATAATTGATGCCCCCCAGGAGGTGGGCGCCGTTTGCCTTCTCGGCGCGGACCAGCCCGCTCTGGTATCCGGAGACCGAAGCGTCACCGAATATCCCGAAGTCGTAGCCCGAAAAGCGGTCCAGATTCGAGCCCTCGAGATGTTCGATGAACACCCGGACCCTGCGAAACTTCGGCAACCACCATGTCTTGCCGAACCGAGCCTGCCATCGCAGATAGTCCTTCTGGTCGGGATCGTACTCGTCGTTTTCGGGGAGGCCCCAGAACTGCCAATCGGAACGGCGGTTGAGGCCTCCAGAGAGACGCAGCCGATATCCCGCGCGGTTGTACTGGACGTTTGCTCTGAAGCTGTGGGTTATGGTGTCCTGGGGGAGGACGAAGTCTTCTGCTGTGTCGTCAGCCCGACTGAAGTCCTCCTTGCGGAGACCGTAGGTCAACTCGAAGTTGAGGAATCGCGCCAATGGTCTGCCGACGAATACGTCAGCCGACGCGGTCCTTCTTTTGACGTCCTCCTCGGGCACAACCACGCCGTCCCTGAAGAGCTCATCTTGCGCTTTGAAGAAGAGACCGTTGAGATTCACGCCACCGTTCCACCGGCTGCCGAAGAGTTGTGGGTCAGCGATGCCGGCCGCGAGGAAAGCGCCGGCAAAGAACACATCGACCTGAGCACCGGTGCCCTTGAAATCCAGATCGAGGTAGTTCACTCCCGCCAGCGGGAGGGGATAGTCCACCGACTCATCCCAGAAGACACCACCGACGAGAAAGAGCCGATCCGAATCGAACTCGGTCTCGACATAGCGTTCGCCGGTTTCGCCTTTCTTCAGGTAACGGAGACCGTCATCGGTGTCCCGCAGCATTGTCGCGTCGGAAGCCAGGGCCGCTGCGCGGTGCCGATCGAAATCCTCGCCGTTGATGAGGATGTGGGTGATTTCAGTCTCAACCTCCACCGGCAGTGTGGCGCTGAGAATTGAGAACGTCTGCTGACCCGAGATCCTCACCGGCAGCACGAAGCTCTTCGCTGTCCATTCTGACTCGTGTCCGTTGGTGTCAAGCGGCACGTAATATCGCGTCTCTTCTGCGGCAAGCACTGAGCCTTCGAGACCGACCTGGGTCGCACGGGTGCGGACGCGGGCATGGATCTCACGATCGACCCACACGGTGCCGCGGTAGAGACTGCGGCCAGGCGCCGGCTCGAGTGGTCTGAAGTCGATCACCCAGCAGTCACGACCGTCCACGGTTGCAGTGCCGCGGAGTCGGTAGTCATAGTCCTTGGAGAGCCGGATCTCGGCCGGCATCGAGGCAACTTTCTCGGGTTGAATCAGCGGCACGCCCGGTATCTTTTTTGATTTCCATTTGACGCCGCCAACGTAGAAGTCCTTCCAGACCCAGTCGAAGCCGTGGTCGCGGCGGAAAAAGAAATCGCCTTCGTAGGAGGCCTCAAAGGCACCCTGAGCAGCTTGGAATCGAAGATGTAGGGACCTCGTTGCCTGAAAGTGGTCAAGCCGACGCGCCTGAGCGTCCTCGAAGGCCTGCAGCCGCCGCAAGATTTCCTCGACCGGAATTTGACGGTCCGCACCGATATCGATCTGCTGGCCGAAAGCGTCGAGCTCTTCAGCGCTCGGCCGCTCGAGGCGCAGCAACACCACGTCGTCGGGTTCGTGCAACCGGACGGTTAATCCGTTCGCACCCCGGCTGGTGTCGTAGAGGTATCGTTCTTCGCCGGTCTCGAGATCGACCACCGTCGGCGTCCGGAACTGGGCGTCCGCAAACACGAGCTCGAGATTGGTGGTGCCCGGCTCCGGCTCCGCAATCACGCGAAGACCCAGATCCTCGCGCACGAAGACCCTGGCCGAGTGTGCACCAGAGGGGCTCGAGGAAGGGTCGAAGACGAGGTTGCCGCGAAGCTCCCGAACCATCCGTTTGAGGGGGGCGAGCTCAGCGGCGGTCACTTGATCTACTTCGACGAAAGTGATCGCGAACCCTGCGGCGGCGTACCCTGCCACCCGGGCGACACTTTTCTCTGGCATCCCCGACATCGGCAACGCATCGAGTGCGACCGGCTTGCCGGGGTCGAGTTCGCCCAGCGTCGCGACGGCAGTCGTCAGGTCATCACCCGGAGCAAGCGCAATCAGATCGAGATAGGCAGCGATTTCCTCGCCATAGAGAGCGCGAAGGGATTCGGGATCAGCCTCGAGAGGGCCGGCGATAAAGCTCGCGTCCAGCGACGCACCAGTGACGGCGACAGCCGCGCGCTTAATCAGAAAGGCATGATCTCGGACATCGATAGCAGCTCCGTCGGGCAGCCATACGGCCTGGACGAAGAGACCCTCCCCACCACCTCGAACCAACGCGGCGAGTTCCTCGAGTTCGGTCTCAAAGTAGTCAAGATTATCCGCAATAGGCTGTGGTGTGCGGAAGATGACTCGCAGCCACGGTTTCGCACCGGCACGCCGCACGTTGTTGATGAAATCATAATCCGCAGTGCCATCGAGGGCCACGTTCCACGCCAAGAAGAAAATGTCTTCGTCACCGAGTTTCGGTTCAGTCGCTAACGCGTCGAGGGCGACCGTTGGATCGGCACATCGGACACCCGCACAGACCGAACACGGTAGATCGGCCCCAGATGCACCGCCTGATCCCACCAATTGAGAGACGAAGAACAATCCAACAGATATTATTTTCTTGAACAACAACAAACCTCTCTACCAGCAGGCTCATACCGAGCGGCGCTCGATTCTAACGGCTCCACGGTCCTCAGCGGTGGCCGATATCACAAAATCGGGATCTTGGATCCGCGATCCCAGACGAATTGGTATACTCACGCAACGCACATTGCCAGGGAGGACACCATGAATTCTGTGAATCGCATTCATTCGAAAATGTCGACTGTAGTTGTCTTCAGTCTTTTCGTCTGCCTCGCTTTCAGCGCGTTGCCAGTGTGCGCAGAAGAAAAGCCAGGCGAGATCACCATTCCAACGGTCTACCGCGACGCCTACAAAATTACTGTCACTGGCAAGCCGGATGCCAACGGGACCTTTTCGATGGTCTTCACACCGCACGGCGAGGACGGAACCGAGTTCACAGTCAACGTCGTCAAGGGCATGGGCGCCAAGAAGATCGCCGCGGATGTGGCGAAGGAGCTGACCCTGGCGGCCGGCAGCCGTTACAAGGTCAAGCAAAATGGCAACAAGGTCGTGGTCAAGAAGGGCAACAAAAAGGAGAAGCCGCTGGCGATCGAGATGAGCAATCAGCAGCTCACCGGCGTGTCGATCATGATCGGCAAAAACTGAGGACGACGACAACAGCCCGGCGTTGACACCGACCATTCACCTGGCCGGGTCGGTGATTCGTCCTCGAAAATGGTCTCTACCAATAAACTCTCCTCTCGGAAAAAACCGTGAGGGGTGTTGCGCACAACGATGTTTCCGGGTAGGGTGGAGTTGGAAGCCCGCGGAAGACGCCCGCCCCTCGCATGAGGCGTCGGCGCCCGGGCCGCCCCGCTCCGGACGGTCGAGCACACGACAGGAAACGAGTGCATCGTCTGGTTTGCTCGATGAGTTCAACGGCTTGAGTGCGTCTATGGTCACCCCTCAGCGTACTCAGCGAACCGTTAGGATCTGATCTCCCGAAAGAGGAATGAATGAACGACCAGCAAGACCAGCAAAAACCCCAACAACGTAATTCGGGCTCGCGCCGTCGCCGCCGCCGACCGCGTCGTCGTGGGGGCCCGAAGGGGCCGCCGATCCAGGTCGAGGGCTATCTCTGGGTCCGAGACAACGGCAGTCCGCTACTGGTGGCTTCAAAACGCAACTTCGTCGCCGATCGCTCGGACCCCACGGTCCCGGTCGAGCTGGTGCGGCCTCTGCACCTCGAGAGCGGCCTGATGATCACCGGCCAGGCACACTCTGGCGACCGGCCACGAATGTCCGCGATCGAGACAATTGAGGGACTCGAACCCGAGGCGTACCGGAACAGTGCGGTTCCGTTCACCGAGCTCATCAGCATCGACCCGCTCGAAAGGTTCAACCTCGAAACCGAATCGGAGATCGTCGAGCCGAGAGTCGCCGAGCTGATCGCCCCACTCGGTAAGGGCCAGCGCTGCCTGATCGTGTCGCCACCAAAGGCCGGCAAAACAACGCTTCTGCAGCAGATGGCCCATGCGATCGCAATCAACCACCCCGATACGACGATCTTCGTACTGCTAGTCGACGAACGGCCCGAGGAGGTCACCGACTGGAAGAGGAGCATCGCCGGTGGCGAGGTCATCGCCTCCTCCACCGACCAGTCTCTCGAGTCCCACATTCAGGTCTCGGAAATGGTCTTCGAGCGCGCCCGCCGGTTGGTGGAAATGGGCGAGGATGTGGTCGTATTCATGGACTCGCTGACTCGCATGTCGAGAGCCTTTAACAACCTTCAAAAGGGCTCGGGGCGGATCCTGTCGGGCGGTATCGACGCCCGAACCATGGAAAAGCCGCGTCGGTTCTTCGGTTCGGCCCGCAACGTCGAGGACGGCGGCAGCCTGACGGTGGTTGCCACCTGTCTCATCGACACCGGGTCGCGGATGGACGAGGTCATCTTCCAGGAGTTCAAAGGCACCGGCAATATGGAGTTGGTGCTCGATCGCAAGCTCTTCGATAAGAGGATTTTTCCCTGCATCAACATCCCTCAGTCAGGGACCCGCAAGGAGGAGAAGCTGTACCCCAAGGAACAGGTCGAAAAGCTCCACCTGATGCGGCGGGCGCTGTCGTCACTTTCGCCCGAGGCCGCCATGGAGCTGCTCCTGCAAAAGGTGCGCGAGTTCCCATCCAACGCTCAGTTTCTGTCATCGCTACAGCTCAAATAATTCGATGGCTTGAAACGAGATCCAGTCGCAGGCATAATGCCGGGGCGATGACTGCAACTCATCACCTTCGGCTCCGCGATCCGGCCATCGAGACGATCGCCGAAAAGTTGCTCGCCGGCGAGCGGCTGGACCGCGAGGACGGTTTGCTCGCAGCGACCACCGACGATCTCGTGGGAGTCGGGCGACTTGCCAATCTGGTGCGCGAGCGCTTGCATGGGGACACCACCTACTACAACATCAATCGCCACCTCAATCCCACCAATGTCTGCGTTGCCTCGTGCAAGCTCTGCGCCTTTTACGTTCCGTGGCGCGAGAAAGACGAGGGTTGGACCTACACCGTCGATCAGGCGGTGGAAATCGCCGCTCGCGACGTCGACGAGACAGTCTCCGAGCTCCACATCGTCGGCGGGCTCCACCCCAAGCTCCTGGTCGACTATTACGAGGATCTCTTCCGCTGCCTGAAACGGCGTTTCCCTTGGATCCACATCAAGGCCCTGACGATGGTCGAGCTCGACTTTATCGCCAAAGCTTCACGCCTCACCCTCGAGGACCTCATCGCGCGATTGCGCGACGCGGGTCTCGACTCATGTCCGGGAGGAGGAGCGGAGATATTTGCCGAGCGGGTACGAGACCAGATCTGCGACCACAAGACCGATGGAGCACGTTGGCTTGAAACCGCACGGACGGTCCACGCCGCCGGCATCAAATCGAACTGCACGATGCTCTACGGTCATGTCGAGACTGCCGAGGATCGGGTCGATCATCTGTTTGCGCTGCGCGGACTACAGGATGAGACCGGCGGTTTTCAGTGCCTCATCCCGCTCGCGTTCCACCCTGACAACACTGCCCTCGACCATCTGCCGCCAACCGGCGGCCGGCTCGATCTGCAGACCCTTGCGGTTTCTCGTCTGGTGCTCGACAACGTCCCCCACCTCAAGGCCTACTGGATCATGCTGGGTGAGAAGATCGCCCAGATCGCCCTCCACTTCGGCGCCAACGACCTCGACGGCACCATCTTTGACGAACGCATCACGCACGCCGCGGGCGGCACGGCCGGTACCGGCATGGCGCGCCGCAGGCTCGAGCGGTTGATCACTGAAGCCCGCAGAATACCGGTCTTACGTGACACGCTCTATCGACCGATAAATGACACCTCGGTCGTAGCCTGAAGGGGTAGATCACCACAACTCGCCGAACCCTCCGGGCTCGAATCGCGTCGAATGAACTGATTTTTTCAGATCGGGATTTGCGCCACCGTAACACCATGTAGTATCGAACCATGGGTGACACCTCGAAATCGCTGTGGTACGAATCGTTCGTGGCCCAGAGTGCCAACAACGACGCAGCCGAGCCCGCAAGTCTAGACGTCCCGCAGGGATCGAGGGGCCGCCTCGGTGTCCTGTTTGCGGCCTTCGCTCTGGCCATCCTTGCCGTCGTGATCCGCATTCCGGGGATCGACGAGGCCCCGATCGAGTTTCAACCCACCCGCCAGTACAGGTCCCTGATCCTCGCGCGATCATTCGCGTTGCCCAGCAACGCCACGTCTCCGTCCAGCGCCGCAGCGCGCGCCGCCGCCGAAGGCACCTTGGCTCTCGAGCCACCTCTCATCGAGTTCGCCGCGGCAACGGTCTACCGAGTCTCGGGAAGGGAACGGATTTGGATCGGCCGCCTGCTATCGGTCCTTTCCTGGGTTTGCGCAAGCTTTCTCATCCTCGCCCTTGGCCGGCGATTCGGTGGCAATTTTGGCGGCATCACGGCAATGGCGGTCTTTCTCTTCAACCCCTATGCTGTCGTATCATCCCGCAGTTTTCAGCCTGACCCGACGATGGTCAGTCTGATCGTACTGACCCTTTGGATAACCTGGCGTTTTCGAGAAGAACCTTCATTGACCTTGTTGATCGCAGCCGGCGTGTCCGCAAGCGTCGCTGCGTTGCTCAAACCTACGGCGTGGATCTTCACCATCATTCCCTTCCTCACACTCATTCTGTCCGAAGACAGAATGACCATTCGGCGTCGTCTTCTCACAGGGTCCGCATTCTCCGTGATGGTCCTCTCCGCACCGTTGTTGTACTACATTCCAGCTCTCTTTCTGGGTGACGGTCTAACCACGCAAGCCCTTAACAGCTTTAGCCTTACGCCCCTGGTAACGGCGGAGTTTTGGCGAGGCTGGGTCGCGTTGCTCGAAAGGCTACCGGGATTCGTGATTCTTGTCGGCGGCCTCGCCGGTCTCGCGGTGTCGCCGCCCGGACAGATCCGGAGGCTTCTCTTTGCCCTGTGGTGCGGCTACCCGATTGTCGGCTTCCTCTTCACGTATCACTTCTACACCCACGACTACTATGGTCTACCCGTCTTGGTGGCCGCCTCTCTGTCGATCGGCGTGCTCGCCGGGAAGGTAGTCTCGGCAGCTGAGGAGGTCTGGCCCGACCGGACAGGCACGTTGCTCCTTGCCGGCATCCTATTACTCGCCGTTCTCCTCGCTGCGGGCAGCGTGATGGCTCGTGTGACGGCTATCGGCGGGCTGCCAATCGTCAAGGTTTGGCGCGACGCCGGGGGGGTGGTCGGCCACAGCTCTCGGACGATCTTCCTCGCCCGCTGGTACGGCAAACCTCTGCAGTATCACGGTGAGCTTGCAGGGTACTCATGGCCAGCCCAGAGTGATTTCGATCTCGCCGAACGGGTTGGACACCCCCAAGAAACAGCCGAAAGGACCTTGAGTCGTCTTTTGACCGAAGGGGACGCCGAGTACTTTGTAGTCACTGATCTGGAAGAACTCGAGAAGCAAGATGATCTGGCCCAACTCCTCGTACGGTTTCCACTCCTTTTCGCCAGCCAGGAGCTGCTCGTATTCGACCTACGAGGGTACGTACCGAATCAGGGTCGAGCGCCGCCGTCGTAGAGCCGGGATCATCACATCCGTCATTTAAACATTGAAACAACCAAACCTCCTGCCCGCTGGTAGCGTTCTGCCGCGTGTGGAGGGTAATCAATGCTCTCATCTCGACCCGGCGATTCGTACTCAGAGGGACTCTGCCGCACCAAGAAGCATCTCTGATAACCACAGGAGATACTGTGCGACCTGCGACTCGCGGCAAAGTTGCGCGAGTTCAGGTGAAAACTGAATCGCAATCACAACCACCAATCCGAGCAGAAATGCGGCCGCCAGCCCGACCAGCGCAGCACCGAAGAGGCGGTTGAGCCAGCCGAGGTGCAGGGCTTTCAGAGTACGTTCAATGCCCCACCCGGCGAGCAGGCACAGACCCGTCGTCAGCAACACCAGCAACAGCCGTCCGAGGGCCGCAGCAAGCCATGGAATGCCGATCACACTTTCGAGGGCTGCCTGGGCATCGGCGCCGGCGACAACGGCCAACCACAACCCGACCGCGAGACCGCCCCCACCGAAGATCATGCGCACCGCGCCCTTCCAGAAGCCTCCCAGCGTGAGGCCGAGCCACACGACAGTCAGCACCCAATCGACAACGGTCATGGGAGGAGTTGCACTGTCAAGCGCAGAAAGTCGGCTTCGGTGACGATGCCTTGAAGCTGCTGCTCGCTATCCACCACCGGCAGGCAGCCGTACTTGTTCTCGAGCAGGATCCGTGCAGCTTTGGAGACCGCGAGGCCGGGCGACACCGTTACCACGTCGCGGTGCATAGCCTCTACCACTCGCAAAGTGTCGAAGATCCTTCGTTGCTCACTCGCTTCGACCTCAGCAAAAATCGAAAACGAGGCCGCAAGCAAATCTCGGTGAGTGATGAGGCCAACCAACTTCCCCTCGCGAACCACCGGTAAGTGACGGATACGGCCACGAGCCATGCATCGCTGGGCAAGGGCTAGGGTCTCATCCTCGGTCAGGGTGACCACATCGGTGGTCATGAGATCCGCGACGCTCATCTCGCTCGGCATCGGCCACCTCCAAGCATCAGTGTACCTTGGACGATCGGAGCCAAGTGTTGAGTTTTGAGTTATGAGTTCTGAGTAGTGGACAGAGGCCCGCTCCCACCCGGGGGTGGAGTGGGAACTCAAAACTCAAAACTGATAACTCAAAACTGGTCTTAAATGTACAAACCACCAGAAATATTAAGCACCACACCAGTGATGTAGGAGGCGCCCGGACCAGCGAGGAAGGCGACCGCATCGGCCACATCAGTCGGCGTTCCGAGCCGAGGGATTGCAACGGTTTTCATCAGCGCTTCGCGCTGGTCATCGGTGAGTTTGTCGGTCATCGGCGTCTGGATATAGCCGGGCGCAACCGCGTTGACAGTCACGTTACGCGGACCCAGCTCGCGGGCAAGGCTTTTGGTAAAACCGATCAGGCCGGCCTTGGAGGCGGCATAGTTGGTTTGCCCTGCATTGCCCATCAGCCCAACTACTGAAGCAACGTTGACGATGCGACCGCTTCTTGCGCGCATCATCAGCTTCGCCACCGGCTGGGTGACCTTGAAGACGCCATCGAGGTTGATTCCGAGAACAAGGTCCCAGTCCTCCGGCTTCATTCGAACCAGCAGCTGATCGCGGGTGATGCCAGCGTTGTTGACGAGAATATCGATGCTGCCGTGCGCCTCATGGATCGCGGCGATTGATTCGGCTGCCGCCAAAGAATCGGTGACGTCGAGTTCACGGCCCTCGGCCGAGCCGCCGGTGGCGTTGATTTCATCGACGATTTCGTTGGTGTCGAGGACATCCGCACACACCACCTTCGCGCCACCACCCGCCAACCGCCGTGCGATCTCGGCGCCGATCCCGCGCGCCCCCCCGGTCACCACCGCCACCTGCCCGTCAAACTCGTTCATTGTTGCCACTCCTGTCTTCGCGCTCATTCCTTGGATCGTCGTATTGAACCACAAAGGCTTTCCTTGGTGTTATTGATATCTTGGTGGTGATTCTCAGCCGATGAGATCGGCGATGACGTTCTCGACGGTCTCGACCGTCCCGGCTTGATAGCAGACTGCGTCCCGGTCGATACGTCTCACAAGGCCCGACAGCACGTTGCCGGTACCGACCTCGACGAAGATCTCAAATCCGTCCGCCCTCATCCGGCGTACGATCTCCGACCACAGGACCGGGGAGTCCACCTGGCGGACGAGGCCGTCGCGGACCTCGTCAGGCTCGCCCACCCTGCCAGCATCGATGTTGCGATAAAGAGGCACCGCCAATGGCCGGAAGTCGAGCTCTCGCAGAGTCGGTTCAAGCCCTTCGCGGGCGGGCGCCATCAACGGCGAATGGAATGGAGCCGATACCGGCAGCGGCAGCACGCGCCGCGCACCGGACTCCTTCAAGCGCTCACCGGCACCGGCAACCGCTGCGGCCGACCCCGCAATCACGACCTGCCCCGGAGAGTTAAAGTTGACAGCCCTAACGGATCCGCTTCCCGACGCCTCTTCTTCTTTGCATGCTGCCTCCACCTCTTCATCGTCGAGACCGATCACCGCTGCCATCGCCCCTTCACCAACCGGCACAGCTTGCTGCATGAGACGACCACGCAGCCGGACCGTGCGAGCTGCGTCAGCCACGTCCAGCCCACAGGCCGCCACCACCGCCGAGTACTCGCCGAGACTGTGCCCGGCGACCGCACCGACTTTGAAACCAGCGTCGGACAGCACGGTCCAAGCCGCAGCCGAGTGGGAGAGCAACGCCGGCTGGGTGTTCTCGGTCAGTTTGAGCTCGTCCTCGGGGCCGTTCCAGCACAGCTCGGAGAGGCTGGCATCGAGACCGTTGTCGATTGCCTGGAAGACTCTCGCCGCTGACGGCCAGCGCTCGGCAAGGTCCCGGCCCATGCCGACTGCCTGCGAACCCTGGCCCGGAAAAAGTGCGGCGATCTTCGCCGGGTTGACCATCTTCAGCCCTTCCTCCCAGTAGGGGAGCTCGCGAGAACCTCGAGGATCTTGTCACCGATGCGCTCGATGACTCCGCATGAGGCGTAGGACGCGGCGAAGCGAATCGCATTTCGGATCGCCTTGGCGCTCGATCTGCCGTGCCCGATGAGGCAGGCGCCGTTGACGCCAAGCAAGGGCGCACCACCGTACTCCGAGTAATCGACGCGGGAGCGGAGGTTGCGGAAGGCGCCCTTCGCCATCAAGAGGCCCGCACCATACATCGGTGACTGGCGGGCTTCGTCCATGAGCATCCCTACGACCATCTCACCAAAGCCCTCTGCGACCTTGAGGATCACGTTGCCCGTGAAACCATCACAGACGATGACGTCGACGTCCGCATTGAATACATCGCCGCCCTCGACGTTGCCGATAAAATTGATCCCTGCTGCCTTGAGGACCCGGTTGCGCTCACGCGCCTGAGGGCCGCCCTTGCTCTCTTCTTCTCCGACCGACATCAGGCCCACCTTCGGCGAATCTGCACCGAGAACCGCCTCCGCGTAGAGCGAGCCCATGACGGCGAACTGTACGAGCTGGTGCGGCTTGCACTCCATATTGGCGCCAACATCGAGGACCAAGGTACGACCCTCTTTCTTTGGTACCACTGCTGCCAGACCCGGCCGGTCGACACCGTCGATCATCCCGAGGGCGGCCTTCGCGGCAACCCAGGCGGCACCGGTGTTGCCGGCGGTCACCATGGCGGTTGCCCGACCTTCGCGTACAAGCTCAGCACAGACGTTGAGAGACGAGTGTTTCTTGCCACGCAGGACGCTGATAGCCGGGTCGTTCATGCCGACCACATCGGGGGCGTCCACAAGTTCGAGACCGGACGGCAGAAACCGGAATCTGCCGAGCTCGCGCCGCAAACGTTTTTGGGGACCGACGAGACTGACCGAAATTCCGGAATTGGTGACCGACTCGAGGGCTCCGCGAACGATCGTCTGCGGGGCGCCGTCGCCGCCCATGGCGTCGACTGCGATCGGTCCTTCAGCTGGCATGCTCATCCATCAGCCGGCGGGCCCCGTCACATCGAGTCATAAATTCTCAGTCGAGTTCCTCGACTCTGATGACCTCGCGACCCTTGTAGCTGCCGCAATGCGGACAGACCTGGTGGGGTGGCTTCGGCTCGAAGCATGAGGTGCACAGGCTCTTGCCGGGGGTCTGAAGAGCGTGGTGGGAGCGACGCTTGTCGCGGCGCGTCCTCGAGATCTTACGTTTCGGATTAGCCATCATCAGTCTCCAGTTCGGGAATCAACTCTCGCGGGCGCCACCGGCGAGGTCCGCAAGGGCTCCCCATCGCGGATCAACTTCGGGCTTGCAACCGCAATCATCAACTTCGTTCAAATTTGTTCCGCAGCGAGGACACAGCCCGGCGCAGCTTGGCTGACACAGGATCCGCATCGGCATGGCGAGCAAGACCTGCTCGGCCGCGAGCTCGGTCAAATCAAGCTCTTGACCGTGCAGGAATGAAACGTCGAGGTCGCCTTCATCGATTCCGGCTTCGGCGTCGAGCGGTGCCGACTCGGGCAGGCGGTACTCGAACGAGAAGTCTTCCGCGACGCTCCACGGCACAGGCTCCAGGCACCGCGAGCACAACAACGGGCCTTCGGCTGCGCAGCTGCCGGCGATCGAGAAGATATCTTCGTGCGGGCGCACCTCACCCGCCAGGCGAACCGAAACCTGGCCGGCTACCTGATCAGGGCCGAGCCGTTCGGCTTCTACTAAAAGCTCCTCATCGAAGCGCAGCGGCTCGTGTTCGAGTTTTGAGATGTCGATCTTCACACGCACCTCTCCCCGCAAGGGACGGGGAGTATAGCAAAGGTCTCGGATTGACTCCAGTCAGCGCTTCGGCCTCGCCGGGGAAACCCTTTCAGACCTCGGCCCGCGTAACATCGGTCGATACCCCTGTGACGGCTATGCTGGCTCCGAGTGCTACCAGAGAGATCAGGGTCCACGTGGTTTCGCCGACAACCGGTAGAAACCTCACGGCAAGCAGGATGAGGACACCGATAAATACTTCAAGACTGATGGGAAGGGGATGACGGACCCAACGTTTGAGCACCATCGCCCCGATCCAGCAACCGAGGACGGTGAGGCCCACTGCCCTGGCTACAAAAAAGATCACCATCAACCCCCCGACAAGAGGTACGCCAAGGACGGGACCGAGACCGAGGGCCGCGATCAGGGACGCGAAAACTGTCAAACCTGCCATCATCCCGAGAGCCGGAACCTTGATTCCGAGAGCGGGCAAAGCCCACGCCCCGAAGCGCATCCTGGTCGGAAAAAGAAAGGCAAGACCGGTAGTCACCAGCAGCCAACCACCAGCAGCCAAGAGGTGCATCGCGACATCGGCATTGAGCGAGGGCTTCCGCGCAGATGGGGCTGAGAGGAGAGTTGCCGGCGAGGAGAAGCAGAGCACCCTGCCGCCGATGTCGGCCTCCGCGGGCACTTCGGCTCCACCAAGGACGGCAACCACGTGACGCGTGACGACGGCGCCTGCCGCGACGCGAATATCGCCACCGATCGCCACCGCATCGCCTTCGACCCGTGCGTTCGGCCCGAGCTCGAGATCGGCGCCAAAGACCACAACATCTCCCGCTACCAGATCATCGACCCTGAGGTCAGCGAGAACCGTGGTTCGCGCGGAGGAAGCTGCAGCCGCTCCGGAAACCATCAGAGCGAAGAGCAGGAAAACGTAAATCCGGTAGAGATGCGACCCGCATATCTCACCGGGTTTCGTCGCGAGGCCGGCGAGGCGCGGTGCCCAGTGGGGTTTTCGACCCGAGGGGCGCGGAGCGCGTACTTGCGGTACGTCGAGCACCCCGAAGCG
>Ga0316198_10000052_pt1 | contig 43872 bp, 42 predicted proteins | sample OudBieAanoxic_MG_FD_204935 | JGI IMG/M metagenome (GOLD analysis project Ga0316198, IMG submission 204935) | Coastal sediment microbial communities from Oude Bieten Haven, Netherlands - site A anoxic | ecosystem: Environmental > Aquatic > Marine > Coastal > Sediment | place: Netherlands... | reverse complement strand
GCTTGGCCAGCTGCGGGGTGGCGACAAGGCCGCCGTCGAAGCCCGCAGAGCACAGCTCGTCGAGGCCCTCGACATCGGCGAGTGGCTGGACACGGACGGCGAGAAGCTGTCCGGCGGGGTGAAGCGGCTGGTCTCCTTCGCCATGGCGGCGGTCGTACCCGGGCGCGTGGTCATGCTCGACGAGCCCACCAACGACGTCGACCCGGTCCGCCGCCGCCTGCTCTGGGACGCCGTGCGAGCCCTGGCCGACGAGGGCAGCTCGGTGCTGCTGGTGACGCACAACGTGGTCGAGGCTGAGCGTGCGGTCGATCGCCTCGCCGTCCTCGATGCCGGGCGCGTGGTGGCCGAGGGCACGCCCGCTCAGCTCAAGGCCGGCCTGGAGCACGAGCTGCGCCTGGACCTCTTGCTGACGCCGGGTCAGGCCCCACCGCCGGCGGCCTCGTTCGTGCTGCGCTCCGCGCCCAACGGCACGCGCCTCCGCGCCATCGTCGATGCTGCCCACGCAGCATCCGCCATCGACTGGGCCCAGGCCCTCCGCGCCCGCGACGTCATCGGCGAGTTCTCGCTCACGCCCGCGTCGCTCGAGGACGTCTACGTGGAGCTTGTGTCGGCCCCGTCCAACGACGCCCCGGGCGAGGCCGACCCGGCGTCGCCCGAGGAGGTCGTTCATGCACGCGCTGCGTAGCTACAGCCTGTTGATCCGATGGCAAGCACTGCGACTGAAGAGCTTCCTGCCGCTGGCCGTGGTGGTCCAGAGCCTCTTCGCCTTCGGCATCGTGGTCGGCTATCCCATGTTCTTCCCGGAGCTCGACGAGATGACCGTGCTGTTCCTGGCCACGGGAGCGCCGGCCATCACGCTCATCACCATGGGCATCGTGGTTCTGCCCCAGGTCGTGGCCCAATCCAAGCTCGAGGGCTCGCTCGACTACATGCGCAGCCTGCCGGTGCCACGGATGGTGTATCTCATGGCTGACCTCACCGTGTGGCTGGCCGTGGTCCTGCCCGGCGTGGTCTTCGCCATCGCCATCGGGTCGTGGGCGCTCGACCTGACGCTCTCGATCAGCCTGGCTATCGTCCCGGCCGTGCTGCTGGTGGTCACGACCGCCGCCGCCCTGGGCTACGCCATGGCTTCGGTCCTGCCGCCGATGGTGGCCATGCTCCTGTCGCAGGTGCTGGTCTTCGGCGTGCTGCTCTTCTCACCCATCAACTATCCCGCCGAGCGGATGCCCGACTGGATGCAGACGATCCACTCGGTGCTTCCCGTCCAGGCCATGGCCGAGGTCATCCGCGGTTCGCTCGCGAGTCAGACCTTCGCCCTCACGGCCGGCCCCTTCCTCCTCCTGGGGGCCTGGTGTGTCGGCGCGCTGGGGTTGAGCTACATCACGCTTCGCCGTCGCGCCTGAGGCCAGCGGGCTCCGTAGCCTCTCCTCCGTGAACGAGGCGGAGACGTGCATCGCGGGGGAGGGGCCGCTCATCTCCGGCCGTGTCCCACGAGCGTGGCAGGCTGGCCGGAGGACCGTGCACGGCGGCGCCGTTCGGAGGCCCTGATGGAACGATTCCAGGCGCTGCAGCCTCTATATCAGTAGAGACACACGCGACCGGGCGCGTTCCGGCGCTCACCAGAGCGCTCCGGCCGTCTCCCTCTTGGACGCACCGAGGGCTGTCTCCTTCCTCCTCCTGGTCCTCGGTGCGCCCCCCTCTCCGTGTCTGGGCAGGGAGTACGCCACGATCCTTCGCCGTGCGCGGCACGGCTCTGCGTGCGAATCCGAAGCCTGCGGTAGGCTCGCGCCGGATGCGGTCCCGTGCCGCACGACCGGAGAAGGCAGATGGATCGGTGGGCGTGCCTGTCGGCGCTCCTCCTCGCGCTTGTACTCGCGACCGTGGGGTCGCTGATCGCGCCTGCCAGCGTCGTGGCGGTCCAGCCGGATGAGCCGCCGCCCTTCCGTCATCGACACTTCGAGCTCGTCGACCTGCCGTTCGACCGGCTGCCCTGGACCAGCGACAAGCCACCCGCCTTCGACGTCCCGCCGCCCGTGGACAGGAAGGGCATCGCGCTCTTCCAGTGGATCGACAACGGCCTCTACTACCGGCCTGGCTCGGTCGCCATCAACGGCATGAAGCGCATCGATGCCTTCCGCGACACGGGCGATCGTCGCCAGCTCGAACAGGCCCTCGTCCAGGCCGATCATCTGCGCGAGATGGCCATCGAGCAGAACGACGCCTGGTGGCTGCCCTTCTGGTTCGACTACGCGCCCGAGGGTCTGACCGCGCCCTGGTTCAACGCCATGTCGCAGGGCCTGGCCCTCTCCTTCTTCGTGCGCCTGCACCGGGTGACCGGTGACGATGCCCACCTCGAGGCCGCCGAGCGCATCTTCGAGAGCTTCCGGCGGCTGGGACGGCACAAGAAGGGGGGTAGCCGACCGTGGGTGGCCTACACCGCGGCCGGGCGCTACCTCTGGCTCGAGCACTACCCCAGCAATCGGCCGGACCATGTGCTCAACGCGCACCTGCACGCCACGATCGGGCTCTACGAGTACTGGCAGCACACGCGCTCGCCACAGGCGCGCACGCTCCTGGAGGGGGCGCTGACCACGATGCGGGACCGGGCGGGGCTCTACCGTCGCGAGGGCAAGGTCAGCCTCTACGGACTACGTACCCGCACCAACCACTACAAGTACCATCAGATCCACATCTGGCAACTGCGATTGCTCGGCCGCTTCACCGGCGACCCGTTCTTCGGCGAGCTGGCCGACGCCATGGCCGCCGACCGGGGGCCCAAGCGGGACGTAGCCGGCGAGCCGGCACAGAGCACCACGCGCATCGTGCCCAGCAACGCACCCCAGGCGAGCCGGCTCTCGCACTATCCGGTCGTGGCCCCGGCGCTCGAGCGGGCCGCCTGACCTAGGCGCCGACCACGCGACCGAACGGGCGGGCGCTGATGTCGCCCCAGACGCCGGCCTTGACGTAGACGTCGGCGCGCGCGATGGCGAGCGCGGCAGCTGCGTCATCGGCGTGCACCAGCAGGACGGAGGAGGTCAGCCCGTCGCTGTAGGCGCCAGCCTCGATGATCGTGCCTTCCTCGCGCAGCCGTGCCACCCGCGTGAGGTGCTCGGCCCGCACGGCCGGGCGTTTCTCGGCCGCGTCCGGGGTGTACTGCGCCTCGACCAGGAACACGGACTCGACCTTGATGCCTGCCGGGATCTCGCTCATCGCTTGCCTCCTCGCGTTGTCATCATGGACTTGCCCCTACACCGTACGATGTGCGCCTCATGAACGTCCTGACCCGACTGCCGTTGGCGGCTCTGCTCGTGCTCGCCGTCGCCGGCTGCAGCCTGGCCCCCTTCCTCGCCCCCGCCGCCGAAGTCGAACCAGTGAGCGAGACCAGCGACCGCTTCCCGGACGTACTGGCCGTGGAACTTCGTCCGGCCGGTGACCGCACCTACGACGTCGCCGTGACCATCTCCTCTGCCTACGACACGCCGCAGCGCTACGCCGACGGCTGGCGTGTGCTGGACCCCGACGGGAACATGCTCGGGACCCACACGCTGCTGCACGACCACGCCAACGAGCAGCCGTTCACGCGCGTGCAACGCGGCCTCTTCATCCCGGCCGGTGTGGACGAGGTGACGGTCGAGGGGCGCGACCAAGCCAACGGCTTCGGCGGTACGACGGTCACGGTCGAGGTACCTGGGTGAGTCTGAGCCGGCTGGCGAGCGCGTCGCTGGGGCTGGTGCTGGTGGTTGCCCAGCCGGTCGCTGCAGACCTCCTGCCCCCGGGCGATGCGGACGTCTGTCTCGAGATCGCAGCGTCGGCGGTCAGTGCCGACGAATGGGTCGCTCTGGGCAGCCCCGTGACCGAGGCCGTAGGGGGCCGCACGGCGCTGTTCCCGAGCCCTCGCTTCGACAGCGCGGGTACCCGGCTCGCCATCAGCAGCGGCCATGCCGGTCTCGCGAGCGGGAAGGACGGCTGTCTTGAGGAAGGACACGAGTGGACATCCCGCTTCGATCGCGACTTCCTGCAGGCCGGTGCCGAGCTCATGCTTGCGGAGGCTCCCACCACACCGGGCATCGACTCGGTCGTGACCATCGAGTGGCATCCCGAGGAGAGGCGCATGCGCACGAGGCTCGAGTTCGCGGGTCCGTTCGATATCCCCAACGGCACCTGCTGGATCGACGATGGCCTGGCTGTGGCCGACGGCATCGTCACGACCACCGGCGAGCAGGGTGTGCGGACGAGCCCCTTCGCCGAGTCGGCCTGCGGTCGCTTCTTCGACCATCTGCCCGACGGCGGGGCAGGGGAGCAGGCGGTGACGCTGCTGCCCACGACCATCGAGCTGCCCGATGGTGGGCAGCTGCGCTTCGTGGCCGAGGAGGTGTCGGTGCGGGACGACGCCCTGGTCGTGGCCGGCAGCCTCGCTCGCGACTGAGCCTCGCCTCGTCGGTGTCCGGCCAGCGTCTCGGCATCACCGTCTCGCTCAGCCTCGGCCGACTGCGAGGGAGTGCGGCGCCACGACATCACTCGGTCCCTGGCCATGGCTCGAGGCCTACGATAGGTGCGGCTGGCGGAGGTGCTCCGGGAAGTTGGCTGGCGGATCGGCGCGCAGCGCGGATGCACGCGTCTCGTGCCGTGCCCATCGCTCCTTGAGCCAGCCGTACTCGCGCTGGTGGAAGGGGCAGACCTTGATGCAGATGGAGCAGCCGTGGTTGCGCACGAAATACGGCAGACAGCGGTCCGCGTCGATCCAGGTCACGCGGCCGGTGTCGTGCCGGACCGGCTCCTCGTTGATGGCCGCGGGCGGGCACTGGCGCACGCACTTGACGCACTCGCGGCAGAAGTCCTCGATCCAGGCGTGCTCGTCGGTGCCGGTGCTGGGCAGGTCCTCGATGCTGGTGAAGACCGCCGCCAGGCGGACGCGCGGTCCGAACTCGGGCGTGATCAACAGCCCGTGCATGCCCTGCCGGCCGAGTCCGGCCGCCTGGGCCAGCGGCGGATAGAGCACGAGTCCGCCGAGCGGATGGCCGGCCTGTGCGGAGCAACCCAGGGCTCGCAGGTGGCGCGCGATGGCGTTGGCCGCGATGCCCAACTGGTTGTACGTCTCATGCACCATGACCGCCGAATCCGGGCTCGGCGAGCCATCCATGCGGGTCTTGTCCATCTCCATGGCCAACACGATGGCGTTGGCGTGGAGGACGGCCTTGCCCTCGAACACCAGCTCGGGCGGGACGCTCGTGTAGCCGAACGTGTCCACACCCGCCGAGCGCATGAAGGCCTCGAGGTCCGCCCGCTTCACCTCGCTCATGGTGGTGCGCGGTCGCGACGGGTTGTCATCGACCTCCTGGAGCGAGGCCTTGATGTTGCGCGCACTCGAGAGCACGTGGGGCAGCGAGCGGGGGAAGCCGGGCATCGGTCGATGGAGGCCTTTGACCTGCATCGACTCGGCCACGATCTCGATGCGCTGCGGTGAGCCCGCCACCGCATGCACGCCACGCTGGCGCGCGGCCAGCTCGTCCTCCAGCCGCCATGTCGGCCGCAGGATGACGCGCATGAGCAGTCCCTTGAAGCGGCGCACGCCTGCGGCGAGCGCTCGGGTGCTCAAGCCGCGGGAGCGTGAGTCGGTGGAAGCGGTCACGTCCTGACGCTAGGCCAGCGGGTGCCATCGCGCACAGTGGCCAATGGCCATCGCGCGGGGGCCGGCTGTCCACACCGGCACGCCCGGACCCAGGACGAGTCGCGTGCCGGCACATGACCGATGGTCACACGTGTGCCGTCGTGGGGTTTGCACTACGCTCGGCCCGTGCGAACGCTGTCTACCCGCGTGTTGTCCACGGTGCTGTTGGCCCTCGTCATCGTCATGCCGTCGGTGTCGGTCGCCGCTGCCCAGGACGCCCGCCCCGGCCGGGGACTGGCTCGGGGCCACGCCAAGGACGTGGTCATCGTCGGTTTCGAGGACGGTGCCGGCAAGGCCCAGCGGGGCAAGGCAGCCAGCTCGGTCAAGGCCAAGGGCGTGCGCAGGATCTCTCCGCTGGCGGGCGACACGGTGGTGATGAAGCTGCCCCCCGGCCAGTCGGTCGCGCGCTCGGTCGTGACGCTCCGGCGCCAGCAGGGAGTCGCATTCGCCGAACCCGACTACTACGTTTACGCCGCCGAGACCTCGAACGACACGCTGTACGGCGACCTGTGGGGCATGCATGGAGGCTCGACCGCTCCCAGCAATCCCTACGGCTCGAACGCGGCCGAAGCATGGGCCGCCGGCGATATCGGCAGTTCCGACGTGTTCGTGGCCGTGCTCGACGAGGGCATCGAGGTCGGACACGGCGATCTCAGCGCCAACATCGATGTCGGCCGCGGCTGGGACTTCCTGAGCGACGACGACTCGGTCTATGACGGCTCCGTTTACTGGCATGGCACACATGTGGCCGGCACCATCGGGGCACGGGGCGGCAACGGCGCCGGCGTCGCCGGCGTCAACTGGCGCATCAGGATGATCTCGGTGAAGATGCTCGGCCCGGAGCTGAATTCCGGCCAAGTCAGCGAGACCGTCGCCGCCATCGACTATGTGACCTCCCTCAAGCAGGGCGGCCTGGATGTCGTGGCCATCAATGCCAGCTGGGGCTACGAGGGTCCGGCTTCTTCGGCGCTCCTCGCGGCCGTGCGGCGTGCCGGGGACGCGGGCCTGCTCTTCGTGGCCGCAGCCGGCAATGGAGGACAGGACATCGACCAGGGCAGCACGTCGTTCTACCCGGCCGCCTACGACTGCTCGCTGACCGCCACCGGGGCATCGCGCGGTTGGGACTGTCTCATCTCCGTGGCCAACCTGACCTCCAGCGGCGGACGTGCCGGTGACTCCAACTACGGCAGCATCGGGGTCGATCTCGGTGCACCGGGCTCGAGCATCCTGAGTACCTACGCCGGCGGCTACGCCTACGCCAGCGGCACAAGCATGGCCGCCCCGCACGTCACCGGAGCCGTGGCGCTGTGTTCAAGCATCGCTCCCGCTGCCGGCCCGGCTGCGATTCGCGACCACATCCTATCGACCACCGTCTCCACGCCCTCGATGTCCTCGACGACCACAGGCGGCCGACTGGACATCGGCGCCATGGCTGACGCCTGTGACCCTTCTGTGCCCGAGCCCACGCCCTCGCCATCTCCCTCGCCCTCGCCCTCGCCCTCGCCCTCGCCGACGCCATCCCCCACGCCCGAGTCTGCGACCGTCGTGGTGGACGAACTGTCGAACCGGTTCGTGCGCAAGGGCACCGGCTGGCGTGCGGCCGCATTCGGCTACGACAAGCACCACTTCTGGTCGCCCACACGCTCGACACCGGCCGTACGGATCGGCAAGTGGAAGGCCCAGCTGGCAGCTCCGGGCGAGTACAGGGTCAAGGCCAAGGTGCCGACCAGGCACGCCAGCACCAGGCGCGCGGTCTACCAAGTCAAGACCGTGGACGGATGGGTCAAGCGGGTCCGCAATCAGTACAAGGCGCGAGGCACCTGGGTCAGCCTTGGCGTGCACCGTCTCGCGACCGCGCCGGTGGTGAAGCTGACGGACCGTACCGGTGAATCGGCCTCGCTCGGCCGAGCGCTGGCTTTCGACGCCGTGAAGTTCGTGCCCGTGAGCTCGTCGGCCGCGGCAGGCCCGAGTTCACCCGCGCCACCGACCACCCGGGTCACGCCGCCCGTCGCTCCGGCCCCCCAAGAGCGGGCCGGGCCGACACCCGCGCCTGACGCCGAACCAGCGCCGAGGGTGGAGTCGGAAGCCCCGCCCAGCCCGCGCGCAAGACCGAAGCCCGAGGCCACGCCGGCCCTCAAGGCCACGCCAAGACCGCAGGTCGAGTCGCTGCCCGAGCTCACGCGGATACCGGGCGCCAAGCCGGATCGGGAGGCGAAGTCGACGCCCGCACCCGAGGCCGGTGCGGCGTCCGCCGGCGCGCTGGTGGTGGATCCGGCGGACCTCCGGCTGCAGGTGGGCGGGTCCCAGCGACTCCGCGCCTTCGTCTGTCCGGGTGATGTGGATGCCGACGAGGTCAACGACCGCTGCACGCCGGGGAACGACGTGAAGTGGTCGCTCGAGGACCCGTCCGCGGCGAAGCTTCAGCGCCGGGGTGCCGGCCCCAGGAACGGGAAGCCCAAGCCGACGATGCTGCTGGCCACGGCGCCGGGCGAGACGTGGCTCGTGGCCCGATCAGGCTCGCTGGAGGCCCGGGCCCGCCTCGTCATCGTGCCCGCCGACGGCGAGCGGGCCCCCCGGGCCGACGACTAGGCCAGCACGACCGAGCCCCGCGGCGCTTCCCGCGGGGCCCTGTTCGCGTGCGCTGACCAGGCGAGGGGAGCCGCCTGGGTCTCCCTAGTTGGTGGCCGTGTCCGCCTCGTCTACTTCGATGCTGGTCAGCCGGAACGAGAAGGGGTCGTCTTCCTTGGCGCTGAAGTGCAGGGTCGAGCCTTCTGCCACCGAGCCTTCGCTGAGCAGCGGCCAGTGGAGTTCGACCGAGTCGGTATCGATGCCCGACTCCTCGCCCACGTCGAGATAGACGTCGGTCACGCGCGCGGCGTGGGCCTCCCTGGCGTGCTCGAGCACGATCTCGAGGATACGTTCGGTGACTCCTGCTTCATGCATTGACTGGCTCCCCTTGTGGCGATGCAGACGGCATCCCGTGCAGCACCCCAGCGACCTTCGCTGCCGCCACGGGTACGGCCGCAGCGACGGCATCGCTCAGTTCCTCGCCGAAGACATCACCACGCTCGATGACGATGCCCACGACCTCGATGTCAGACGGCAGTTCCGCGCCCATGGCCCGTCCTGCTTCGATGGCGGCCGGAAGCGGAGCATCGTGCGTGGAGTCGAGGTGACTCGCGACACGCGTCTCCACCGCCGATAGCGGCTTGCACCACACGCTGCCGGGTTCATCCTCGGGATCGATGATGGCGTCGACGATGATGGCCCGCCGATAGCCGACCAGGAGCTCCATCAGGCTCACGCCCCCTACGCACGCCTGCTGCAGACTGGCCTCGTCGTGCTCGATCCGATCGAGCTCATCGATGACACGCCAGCCGACGCCATCGTCTCCGAGGATGGGGTTGCCGAGACCGACGACGAGCGTCTCGCCAGGCTGGGCGATGCGCAGGCCGTAAGTCTCGACCGGACTAGTCACGGCGCAGCTCCTTGAGAGCGTTCCCGTCCTTGTCGCGGATGGTGACGATCATGGGCATCTGGCCCGGCATCGTATGCGTGGCGCACCCGAAGCAGGGATCGTACGCCCGGAAGCCCATCTCGATGCGATCGAGCAGACCATCGGTCACGACGGTGCCCTTGGAGATGAGGCTCTTGGCCGCCTTGTCCACGGACATCGCGATGGGACCGTAGTTGTTGGTCGTGCCGACGATGAGGTTGACCCGCGTGATGACGCCGTTCTCGTCGGTCCAGTAGTGGTGGGTGAGGGTGCCGCGTGGCGCCTCCACCGTGCCCACGCCCTCGGTCGGGACCTCGGTCGGGACGGCGCGCACCTCGGGCGAGATGATCTCGGGGTCGTTGACCAATTGCTGCACCGTCTCCGCCGCCTGCATCAGCTCGATGAGGCGAGCCCAGTGGGTGGCGCCGCGGCTGTGCACGGGCGTGCCCTCCGGGGAAAGCGTGGCGAAGTACTGCTCGTAGGCTTCCTGGGCCTTGGGCGTGGCCATGCCCGAGGCGACGTTCAGTCGCCCCAGCGGGGCCACCGTGTACATGCCCGAGTCCTTGCCGTCGACGAGACCCTTCCAGCCCACCTTCTTGAGGTAGGGGAACTTGAGGAACGTCCACGGCTCGACCTTCTCACTGATCCAGTCGCGGTAGTCCTTGGGTTCGTACTGGCCGTGCTCCTCGCCGTCGGGCCCCACGACCCTGATCTGGCCATCGTAGAAGGTGACCTTGCCGTCGGCGTCGACCAGGCCGCTGTAGTAGGTCTCGTGCGTGTAGAGGTCGCCCTTGACGACCTCCTCGATCGACTCGTCCTCGAGCATCGAGGCGAAGAGCTCCAGGCTGAAGCTGCCGAACTCGACCATGGCGTCGGCGAGCGCCTTGATCTCGTCGCGCTCCTCCTCGCTGATGGCCTTGGTCTGGCCGCCGGGCACCGAGGTACAGGGGTGGATGCGACGGCCACCGATGATCTCGATGACCCGGTGGCCGGCCTTGCGGGCGTCGATGACCTTGCCTCCGACCTCCACGCCGACCTTCTTGACCACGCCCAGGATGTTGCGCTCGGCCTTGGGGGCATCGGGGCCCAGGATCAGGTCCGGCCCGCTGAGCACGTAGAAGTGCGTGGCGTGGTCGGTCACGTAGAAGGCGTTGTAGAGCAGCTCGCGCAGCATGCGGCCCGTGCGCGGGATGGTCACGCCGTAGACGGCGTCACCGGCCTTGGCCGCGGCCATGTGGTGGGCTTCCGGGCAGACGCCGCAGATCCGGTTCGTCAGTGCCGGCATGTCCTCCACCGGCCGGCCCACGCAGAAGGCCTCGAAGCCGCGCAGCTCCGGGATCTGGAAGTAGGTGTGCTCGACGTCACCGGCATCGTCGAGCAGGATCTCGATCTTGCCGTGACCCTCCAGGCGGGTGACGGGATCGATGGTGATGCGTGTCATGACCGACCCCCGTGGAGCAGCGAGGCTGCGAGACTGAAGCGATAGAAGTGGCCGATCGTGTCCGGCAGGCCCTCGAGCACGCGCTCGATGTCCTCCGGCTCACTGGCGTCCACCACCGAGGCATAGGCGCTGAGCAAGCGGGCGCCGAAGTCCTTGACGCCTTCCGTCGCGCCGTAGCAGCCGATGCAGGGCGCCCCGGCTGCCGGGCACTTGGCGCCGCAGCCGTCCCGTGCCGCCGGACCGCAGCAGGGCAGGCCCTGCTCCAGCAGGCAGATGTCGGGGTCGACCTCGGCGAGCGTCTGGATGCGCTTGAACTCCTTGATGGTCTTGACGTTGCGCTCGCGCTGGCACTCGTCGCAGACGGTCGAGTTGCCTGCGCCGAGCACCGCGCCCTTGGGCGGCAGCGGGCCGGTGCCGTCGAGGGCAGCGGTGACCGCGCCCAGCACTTCGGCGATGCGCTCGGTCTCGGGCGGGCAGCCCGGCACGGAGTAGTCGACGTCGACGACCTGGCCCAGCGTGCGCAGGCGCACCTCGAGCGAGGGCAGCTCGAGCTCGCCGTAAGGCGACTCCCAGGGGCCGTCGGGCGTGCCCTCACCGTTGACGTCGTTGAGCTCCGGATCGTAGGCCGCGGCGAAGACGCTCTCGATGCCGCGCTGGTTGGCGAGGCCCGGGATGCAGCCCTCGCTGGCGCAGGAGCCGAACGCGACCAGCACCTTCGACTTGGCTCGAAGCAGGTGCGCCATCTCGGCGTCCTCGCTGGTGCGGATACCGCCGTCGAAGAGGCAGACGTCGATCTCGCCGTCCTCCATGGCGCGCACGTCGGCGCGCTTGCCGTCCATGCCGGCGGGCCAGAAGACCGGCTCCCAGCGTTCGGTGAGCTCGATGAGCGTCATGCCCAGGTTGAGGATGGCGATGTCGCAGCCGCCGCAGGCAGCGGCCCAGTAGATGGCCAGCTTGTAGCGGGGCTTGGCTTCGGCTGCGGCCGGGGCGGTCTCTTCGACCGGCGCCTCGACCTCTGCCTGGCCGACGGTCTTGGCGGTCATGCCTCCACCTCCTCAGGCTTGAAGGCCGCAGCCGGTGCGTCAGGTCGTGACTCCAGCGCGACGCGGATCTCGGGTGGGATGGGGCCGAGCGCCTTGACCTCGCCGACGATGCGCTCCATCTCGTCGGCGAAGCGCTGGCCCTCGGCGGCGCTGGCGTAGAAGCGCTGCAGGCGTGTCGGCTCGATGCCCAGGTCGGACAGCGTCCGGCGCAGGAAGATGAAGCGCCGCAGGGCCTTCACCGACTGGATGCGGTAGTGGCAATCCTCCGGCCAGCAGCCGGTCATGATCACCGCGTCGGCACCCTTGGCGAAGCCCTCGAGGATGAACTCGGGCTCCATGCGCCCAGAGCACATCAGGCGGATGAGCCGGACGTTGTGCGGGTACTTGGTGCGGGCCGTGCCGGCCAGGTCGGCCGCGCGGTAGCTGCACCAGTTGCAGGTGAAGCCGAGGACGAGCGGCTCGAACGGATGCTCGGTCACTGCTGGGGTGGTTTCCGGGGTGGTCGCAGGCGCGGTCATGCCGTCACCTCCACTGGCTCATCGGCTGGAACGCCGGCGGCACCGTTGCCCGGATTGGTCAGCAGGCCGTCGATCTGGGCGATGATCTGCTCGTGGCTGAAGCCGCTTCCGCTGATGGCCTTGGCAGGGCAGGCCGCCACGCACACGCCACAGCCCTGGCAGAGCTTGGGATTGATCTCGGTCACCATCGCGCTCTCATCGAAGGTGATGGCGCTGAAGGGGCAGAGGTCGTTGCAGATACGGCAGCCGGAGCAGCGCTCGGCATCGACCGTGGCGCGGTAGGGCTCCATGGCGATCTCGCCCTGCGCGATGCGGCTGAGGATCGTAGCCGCCGCCGCCGCGCCGTTGGAGACGCTGGTAGGGATGTCGCGCGGCCCGAGCGCGGCTCCGGCCGCGAAGACGCCGTCGGTCATGGTGGCCACGGGGTCCAGCTTGGCGTGGCGCTCGATGATGAAGCCCTTGCTGCTGCATCCGACGCCGAACATGCGCGCCACCGCGGTGGCGTCCGGCTGCGGCTCGAGGCCCACGGAGAGGACGACCATGTCTGCCGGCACGCGGCGCTTGACACCCGCCAGGGTGTCTTCCACCTGCACGATGAGCCGGCCTTCGTGTCTCTCCTCCTCGGGATAGCGCAGGGAGTCGGTGACCTCGGCCACGCGCCCCCTGATCATCTGCGTGCCCTCGTCCTGGATGCGGTTGTAGAACTCGTCGTAGCCCTTGCCCGGCGTGCGCATGTCGATGTAGCACTCGTACACGTCCGCGTCCGTGTGCTCCTTGACCAGGTGCGCGAACTTGAGCGACTGCATGCAGCAGATGGCCGAGCAATACTCGTTGGTGTTCTTGTCGCGCGAGCCCACGCAGTGGACGATGGTCACGGACTCGGGCTCGGTCACGCCATCGCGCAGCACGATCTTGCCGCCGGTGGGACCGGCCGCGTTGCTCATGCGCTCGAACTCCATCGAGGTGAAGACGTTGGGCAGCCGCCCGTAGCCGAAGGCCTCGATGCGCCGCGCGTCGAAGGGCTGGAAGCCGGTCGCCAGCAGGATGTTGCCGACGGTGATGTCGACGAACTCGTCGGTCTGGGTGAAATCGATGCAGTCGACCGGGCAGAACTTCTCGCAGGCCTTGCAGGTGCCCTTCTGGAAGTAGGTGCAGTCATCCGGCGTCAGCACCGGATACTTGGGCACGGACTGCGGGAAGGGTGTGTAGATGGCCTTGCGGTAGCCGATGCCGGCCTCGAAGCCGGTGTCGACGACCTGGACCGGGCACTTCTCCCAGCAGATGCCGCAGCCGGTACAGTCGGCTTCCACGACCATGCGCGGCTTGTGCTTGATCTTGATCTTGAAGTCGCCGACCGAGCCGGAGACGTCCTCGACCTCGCTCCAGGTATGGAGCGTGATGTTGGGATGTGCCCCCGCGTCGACCATCTTGGGCGTGAGGATGCAGGCGGCGCAGTCGAGCGTGGGGAAGGTCTTGTCGTACTGGGCCATGTGGCCGCCGATCGACGGCTCTCGCTCCACGATGTGGACGGGGTAGCCGGCGTCGGCGATCTCCAGCGCCGCGCTGATGCCGGCGATGCCGCCGCCCACGATGAGCGTGGCGTCGTTGACGGGCGCGATGAGCGGCTCCAGCGGCTCGTGCTCGCTGACGCGGTAGACGCCGCCGGCGATGATGGCCTTGGCCTTCTCGGTGGCCTTGGCCTTGTCGGTGTGGACCCACGAGACCTGCTCGCGGATCGACACCAGTTCCGCCAGGTACGGGTTCAAGCCGGCGTTGCTGCTGGCCTCGCGGAACGTCTTCTCGTGCATGTGCGGCGAACAGGCGCCCACCACCACGCGCTCGAGCCCCAGCTCCTCGATGTCCTTCTGGATCAGCTCCTGACCCAGGCTCGAGCACATGAAGGGATAGTCACGCGCGACGACCACGCCCTTGTCGGCGAGTTCATCAGCGGCCCAGTCGCGGACCTCCTCGACGTCGACCATGGAGGCGATGTTGGTGCCGCAGTGGCAGACGTAGACGCCGGTCTTGGGGGCGGTCATCGCAGCACCTCCTCATCCTCGCGCGGTTGCGGAGATGGCAGTGTGGGATCTCCTCGCCGCCGGCGCTTGGGCTTGGCCGCCGCGGCCTGTTCCGCCTGCTCCTCCTCGGTCAATGGAGTCTCGATGCCGATGAAGGACAGGGCCGGCCGGGCCGAGATGATCTCGCGACCGAAACCCAGCCGCTTGGCCGGCATGCCATAGGCCAGCCCCATCAGCTGGGTGAAGAAGAGAATCGGCATCTGGTGGCTCTCACGGAAGTGATGGTTCATCTCCCGCTGGTAGAAGTCGACGTTCATCTGGCACATGGGGCAGACCGTGACCATCGCGTGTGCGCCCACCCGCTCGGCCTCCACGATGAGGCGGCGGATGAGCTCCAGGCCCGTCTCCGGGCTGATCTGGGTCATGTGTCCGCCGCAGCAATCGGTGCGGCGCGAGAAGGGCACGACGTCCGCTCCCAGCGCCAGCAGCAGCTGGTCGAGCGCGTGGGGGTGCTCGCGGTGCTGCCAGCGGTCGTCATAGTCCGGGCGTGAGACGAGGCAGCCCATGTACGGCGCCAGCTTGAGACCGGTCAGCGGGCGCGTGACGTGCTCCCCGATCTCCTCCAGGCCGACGTCGTCGATCATGACCTCGAGCAGGTGCCGGACCTTGACCGCGCCCGGGGTGTAGTGCATGCCGTCCGCGCTGAGCGCATCGTTCACGTTGACCGCCAGCTCTTCGGATTCACGCACGTAGGCGTCCGTGCGGGCGAGGTTGACGTAGCAGGCGCTGCAGGGCGCGACGAGCGTGTCCGAGCCGTTCTTCTGCTTCTCGGCCAGGGCCAGGTTGCGGCCGACCAGCGCCTGTGAGCGCAGGGGGCTGATGCCCATGTACTCGGTGGCGCCGCAGCAGTTCCAGTCGTCGATCTCGGCCAGTCCGATGTCGAGCGTGGGCAGGATCGCCTCGATGGAGTCGTGATAGGCCTTGCCCGTGCCGTCCATCGAGCAGCCCGGGTAGTACAGGTACTTGGCCATCAGTGCGCTCCCCCGCTCCGCGGCTGCCCATCGAGGACCGCGCGCTGCTTGGCCTGCTCGATCTCGGTGGCGCGATCGAGGATGGCGTTGAGGCCCTCGACGCTCTTGATCTTGTGCGGTCGGAAGCCCATGCGGCCCTTGGTCACCATGCCGATGCCCGAGGTGGTCATGCCCGGCAGGCGGGTCATGTAGTGGCGCAGGTAGTGCTTGGCCACGAGGCCGACCTCGAAGCTGCGACCGTACTGGTGGATGTAGTCGACGAAGGTCTTGCTGAAGTCCGGCGCCACGTGGCTGGGCACCCGGTCCTCCTGGGTGGCCTTGGCCTTGAGCGCGTACATCACGTCGGGGATGTGGATGTTCTGCGGGCAGCGCACGGCGCAGAGGTAGCAGCTGACGCACATCCAGGGGGTGTTGCTGTCCATGACCTTGTCGCGAGCACCCGCGCGCACGAGGGCGAAGATCTGCCGCGGCGTGTGGTCCATGTCCGCATACGAGGGGCATGACCCCCCGCAGGTCCCGCATTGGATACAGGTCTCCAGGCGGGAGTCAGCCGGGATCATGGCGATGACTTCCTGTTGGAACGTGGCCGCGCGCTTGCCCCCAGTGGGAGCAGACGGTGGCGGAACGGCAGCCTTTGGCATCGCGTCGCCTCTTCTTTGCTCTACGCCCGCGGACCGCTGGTGACGGTTTCCGCGGGCGAACTACGGACGGCTATGTGTCAGACATGGCCCACGACTCGGGTCGTTAGGAACCGGGGGGAGACCTCCGGTGGCTCGAGCTATTCGGTTACCCGCTAGCGTCGTCCCCGCGAGGTCGCTCCAGACAGGGCCGACCGGCCCGCTTCGGGTACGCCGTTTCGCCTAGCGAATACGCTTTCATCAAGCACTATCGGGCTGCGCTTTCGCGGCTCCTACGAGGGCCCGTGCCGAGCGCACGGAAACGATCACGGGGGCGGATGATGGAGCGGCACCGACGGCAGTGGAGGCACACGATGCGCGCGCTCGTGAAGACGGACCCCGGACCCGGCTTGGAGCTGCGCGAGATGCCCCTGCCCACGGTGGGCATCAACGACGTGCTCGTCCGCGTGCGCAAGGCCGGCATCTGCGGCACCGACCTGCACATCGAGGCCTGGGATCCCTGGGCCCAGGAGCACATCGAGCCTCCGCTGATCATCGGCCACGAGTTCGTGGGGCAGATCGTGGAGGTCGGCAGCAACGTCAGCGATTTCCATGCGGGCGAGATCGTGAGCGGTGAGGGTCACGTCGTCTGTGGACGCTGCCGCCACTGTCTCGCCGGGCGGCGGCACCTGTGCGCCCACACCATCGGCCTGGGGGTGGGCCGCGACGGCGCCTTCGCCGAGTTCGTGTCTCTGCCCATGACCAACGTGTGGCACCAGTGGGACGGGATCGACGAGGACGTGGCGGCCATCTTCGATCCCTTCGGCAACGCCGTCCACACCGCGCTGGCCTTCCCGGTGCTGGGTGAGGACGTGCTCGTCTCCGGCGCCGGACCCATCGGCCTCATGGCCACAGCGGTGGCGAAGCATGCCGGGGCTCGCTACGTCGTCGTCAGCGAGCCCAATGGCTTCCGCCGCGAGCTGGCCGGGCGCATGGGCGCCACCGTCACCGTCGACCCCGCGCGCGCGGACCTGGCCGAGGTCGAGCGGGAGCTGGGCATGGTCGAGGGCTTCGACGTGGTGCTGGAGATGTCGGGCGTGGCCTCGGCCATCCGTGGCGCCATCGAGCACATGGCCCACGGCGGGGCCATGGCCCTCCTGGGCATCCCCACCGAGGAGGTCTCGCTCGACCTCAACGAGATCATCTTCAAGTCGCTCAGCGTGACCGGCATCTACGGCCGGGAGATGTACGAGACCTGGTACAAGATGAGCGTGATGCTGCAGTCGGGCCTGGACATCCGCCCGGCCATCACCCATCGCTTCGCCTTCACCGACCACGAGGCCGCCTTCGGCGCGGCCCGGTCGGGCGACAGCGGCAAGGTGCTGCTGGACTGGAGCCTGTGATGTCGGACCCGCTGTCCTTCCTCTCCGTCGAAGTCGCGTCCCTGCGCGAGCAGCACCTCTACCGGCCGCTGCGTGAGCTGTCCACGGCCCAGGGTCCGAACTGCACCGTCGATGGCCGCGAGGTCATCAGCTTCTCCTCCAACGACTACCTGGGCCTGACCCATCACCCGCGGCTGCGCGAGGCGGCCCTGGCAGCCGTGCGCGACTACGGCGTGGGCTCGGGCGCGGTGCGCACCATCGCGGGCACGATGTCATTGCACGAGCAGCTGGAGCGCGACCTGGCCGAGTTCAAGCAGACCGAGGCCACGCTCGTCTTCGGGTCGGGCTTCACGGCCAACACCGGCGTCATGCCTGTCGTGGCCGGTGAGCGCGACCTCTTCGTCAGCGATGCCCTCAATCACGCCTCCATCATCGACGGCATGCGCCTCTCGAAGGCGCGTCGGGAGGTCTACCCACACAAGGACGTCGAGACCCTGCGCACGGTTCTCGCGCAGGCGCGCGCGCATGGGCACCCCGATACCGGCGAACCGTACCGGCTCATCCTCGTCGTCACCGACGGGGTCTTCAGCATGGACGGCGACATCGCGCCGCTGAGGGACATCGTCGAGGCGGCCGAGGCCTACCAGGCGGCGGTACTGGTCGACGACGCCCACGCCTCGGGCGTCCTGGGCAGCCACGGGCGCGGCTCGGTCGACCACTTCGGGCTGCACGGCCGCGTGGCTATCCAGGTCGGCACGCTCTCGAAGGCCGTGGGCGTGCTCGGTGGCTACGTGGCCGGGTCGGCCGCCCTGCGCGAGCTGCTGACCCAGCGCGCGCGTCCGTTCCTCTTCTCCACCTCGCATCCACCGGCAGTCGCCGCAGCCTGCGTCGAGGCTCTTGCGGTCATGCGCGAGGAGGAAGAGCTGTTCGAACGGTTGTGGGCCAACACGCGGCGATTCAAGGCCGAGCTCGAGCGGCTGGGCTTCGACACCGGCGCCTCCGAGACGCCGATCACGCCGATCATGATGGGCGAGTCCGAGCTGGCTATCCGTTTCAGTGACGCACTCTTCGAATCGGGGGTGTTCGTGACCTCGGTGGTCTACCCCACCGTGGCACTGGACAAGGCTCGACTGCGCGCCATCGTCACCGCGGCCCACACGGACGATCATCTCGACCGCGCGCTCGAGGCGTTCGATCGCATCGGACGCGAGCTCGGAATCGTCGCTGGCTGAAGCCGTCGGGCTCGCTAGCCCTGGTCGATGCCAGTCTTCTTGCTGGGCGGGCTGAAGAGGTCGTAGACGACCGTACGCTCCAGCGCCCTGGCGGCGTGGGGCACGAACGGCGGCAGCTGCATCGCCTGTCCGGCGGTCACCAGCTCCTCGCGGAACTCGTCCGAGCCGGCGGTGCCCACGCGGAACAGCAGGCGGCCCTCCACGACGACCGAGATCTGCTCGTTGTGGTGCACGTGTGGCTCCATGTCAAAGCCCCCCTCGAGCACGAAACGGGCGACCATCATGCGCTCGCCCCGGACCAGCTGGCGGGTGGCCCCAGGGGCCGGATGATCCGGTTCGATCGCGTCCCACTCGTGGCGGACGCCCGTCGCCGGTGTCTCCGCGTCGCTCATGTCGCCTCCTTCGCGTCGCACCAGGCTCGCACCACGTCCAGGTTCTCGTTCATCGCCGCAGTGTCGCACCGCTGTCCAGCCGGCGGTACGCTCCGCGCATGGGTGAGGCACTGCTCGACGCGCGCGGTCTGAGCAAGACGTTCTCGAGTGGGCGCGGCCGCAGCCGGCGCGAGGTCCGCGCCGTCCAGGACGTGTCGGTCGGGATCGCGTCCGGGCAGACGCACGGTCTCGTCGGCGAATCGGGCTCCGGCAAGTCGACCATCGGGCGCATCCTGCTGCGCCTGGTGGAGCCCGACGCGGGCACGGCCACCTTCCGGGGCGAGGACCTCTTCGCGCTCAAGGGTGCGGAGCTGCGGGCCATGCGCCGGCACATGCAGCTCATCTACCAGGACCCCTTCTCCTCGGTCGACCCAAGGTTCCGAGCCCGGGACATCGTGGCCGAGCCGTGGGTCATCCATCGCCTCTACGACGGCCAGGAACGGCGCCGCCGGGCCGATGAACTGCTCGAGCGCGTGGGCATCGACCCCGCGCTCGGCGACCGACGCCCGTCCTCCTTCTCCGGCGGCCAGCTGCAGCGCATCGGCATCGCTCGGGCGCTGGCCCTCGAGCCCGACCTCATCATCTGCGACGAGCCCGTCTCCGCGCTCGATGTCTCGGTCCAGGCCCAGATCCTCAACCTGCTCATGGACCTGCAGGCGGAGCGGGGTCTCTCCTACCTCTTCATCGCCCACGACCTGGCGGTGGTGCGTCACATCAGCGACCAGGTCTCGGTCATGAAGGACGGCCGTATCGTCGAGACAGGCAGCCGCGAGGCCATCTTCGACCACGCGCAGCACGAGTACACCAAGGCGCTGCTGGCGGCCATGGGCCTAGATCCGCTGGCGGATCCCGCAGCCTAGGTCGACCGGCGCACGCGGGGGTCGATGGCGATGACTGCCAGGTCGGCGATGAGGTTGACGAAGGCCACGAGCAGGCCGGCGATGATGCCGATGCCCACGATGAGCGCGGTGTCGAGCCGTTTCAGCCCGAGCAGCAGGTCGGCGCCGAGGCCGGGCATGGAGAAGACCACCTCCACCACGGCCACGCTGGAGAAGAGCCCGGCGAAGTCGAGCGCCAGGATCGACAGCAGCGGCAGCAGCGCGTTGGGCAGCAGGTGGCGCCAGCGAACCGCGCGGCTCGTCTCACCCAGGGCTTCGCTGAAGGTGATGTAGGGCTGACTGCGCTGCTCCAGCAGCGAGGTCCGCAGGAGCCGCGCCAGCACCAGGCCGAAGGGGATGCCCAGCGTCAGCACCGGCAGCACGTAGGCGGCCGGCGAGTCGGCACCGCCGAGGGGGAAGATGCGCAGCCGGAAGGCGAAGACGTAGATGAGCAGCAGGCCCACGAGGAAGGCCGGGACCGCAGCCGTGGCGCCAGCGAGGATGACGAGCAGCCGATCCACGAACCCGCCCCGGCCCACGACCCACAGCGCGAGCGGGATGGCGACGATCACCTCCACCGCGAAGGCCAGCGCCGTCAGCAGCAGGGTCGAGGGCAGGGAGCGCAGGAGCACGTCGGTCACCGGTTCGGCCTTGGCGAAGCTGTAGCCGAGGTCGCCCTGGGCCATGCGCGCCAGCGACTCCACGTAGCGCAACGGCAGTGGCTCGTCGAAGCCGTAGGCCTCGCGGATGGCGGCGAGAGACTCGGCCGAGGCGCCCGGTCCGGCCAGCTGCCGCGCCGGGTCGCCCGGGATGATCTCCACCAGCAGGAAGCCGGCGGTGGCCACGATCCAGACCGTCACCAGCGCCGCCAGCAGCCGACGAGCCACGTACCAGCCCATCAGCGCTCCTCCGTCCGCGTGCGCAGCGACTCACCGACGAGGTTGGCGGCGATGACCATGACGCCCAGGAAGACCGCCGGGATGACGATGAGGGCAGGGTGGCTGCGGTAGTAGATGAGGTGCTGCCCCAGCATCGAGCCGATGGATGCCTCCGGCTCCTGCACGCCGGCGCCGAGGAATCCCAGGGCCGACTCGAAGAGCACGGCCCAGCCCACCGAGAGGGCGGCATAGGCGCCTACGACGGGGAGCAGGTGGGGCAGGATGTGTTTCAGCAGCACGGTCGTGGCGCCGCCGCCCATGACCCGTGCCGCTTCCACGTAGTCGCGCTCCCGCAGCACCACCGCCTGGCCATAGGTGACGCGCGCGATGGGCGCCCAGAAGACCGCCGCCAGGCCCACGACGAGCGAGAACGTGCCGCGACCCAGGATGGTGGCGATGGCGGCCGCGAGCAGCAGGCCCGGGATGGCCAGGCCGAGGTCCGTGAAGCGCATCAGCACCGAGCCTGCGAAGCGCCTGCTGTTGGCGCCGACCAGGCCCACCACCAGCCCCGCGAGCGTGGCGATGGCCACCGCGGAGAGTGCCACCAGCAGCGTGAGACCGCCGGCGTAGACCGTTCGAGCCAGCATGTCGCGGCCGCGGGGGTCAGTGCCCAGCGGGTAGCCCTCGGAGCCGACCGGCAGGGGCTCGCCCAGCTCGCTCAGGCCCTCGATCGATTCGAACGTGGGGTCGACCGGGGAGAGCACCTGGTAGAGCACGACCAGCACGACCAGGGCCACGAGCAGGCCCACGCCGATCCACAGGCCCCAGGGTTGTGGCTCGGGTGCCCGCGTGGGGGCCAGGGTGGGGCCGATCACGGCGCGGCCTCGACGGGATGGTGGCAGGCCGCGCCCTCGACCGCCGGCCACTCGTAGCCCGGCTCGTCCTGGTGGCAGATGGCGTCGGCGCGTCCGCAGCGAGGCGCGAAGGCACAGGCCGGGAACGTGCCCGGCAGGCTCGGCGGCTGGCCCTCGATGACCGGCAGGCGACCGCCGGGCCGGGCCGCGCGTACGGACGATTCGAGCAACGCTACCGGGTAGGGGTGGCGCGGACGATCGAGCAGGCGCTCCGCCGGCCCGAACTCGACGATGCGGCCGGCGTACATGGCCGCGATGTGGTCGGCCATGCGCTCGAGCAGGCGCAGGTCGTGGGTGATGATCACGACCGAGGTGCCCAGCTCCCGTACCAAGGGCACGAACGACTCGATGACCTGCACCTGGACGATCGCGTCGAGCGCGGTCGTGGGCTCATCGGCGATGACCAGCTCCGGCTCGCACGAGAGCGCGGTGGCGATGGTCGCTCGCTGCAGCAGGCCGCCGGAGAGCTCGTGCGGGTAGCGGCCCATCACCGCCTCGGGATCGCTCACGCCCAGCCGGCCGAGCAGGTCCGCGACGCGGGCGTCGGCCTCGGCGGCCGACAGGTCCCGGTGCAGCTGCAGCGGACGACGCACCTGCGGTCCCACCCGGCGCAGCGGGTCGAACGAGCGGAAGGGATCCTGGGGCACGAAGCTCACGCGCGTGCCGCGCAAGGCCGCCATCTCGTCCACGCCGGGCGCCCCGATGAGCTGCCCGTCCAGCCAGATCTCCCCGGCGCTGATGCTGCGGGTCCGGCCCAGCAGGCCCAACACGGCCAGGCCCAGCGTGGTCTTGCCGCAGCCGGACTCGCCGACCACGCCGACCACCGAGCCACGGGGCACGGCCAGGTCGACGCCGCGCAGGATGTCCCCGCCCGCGGTCGAGACGTGCAGACCCTCGATCGTCAGGAGCGTCCGCGCTTCGACGGGTGGGGCCGGTTCGGCCCCGGCGGGATCAGGCGTCGGCCTTCACCCAGGCCCGCTTCCAGTCATAGGGGGCGTAGGTGGCCAGCGTCGGCATCGCGCCCACGCGTTCGCCGTACACCACCTGTGGCGTCACCTCCATGACCGGGATGCCGGCGACCTCGTCGATGAGGCGCTGCTGGACCTCGAGCAGCGCCGCGTCTCGCTCCGCCCCGAAGGGCATCGACTCGGTGGCGATGAAGGCCTCGTCGATGTTCTCGTCGCAGAAGTGCGAGATGTTGAGGAAGGAGTCGCAGATGAAGTTGGTCGAGACATAGTCCTGGAGGTCCGGATAGTCCGCGCTCCAGTAGGTCGACGAGAGGTCTCGCGCATCCGGCTCGTAGACGAGGGTGAAGAACTCGCCCGGCTGAAGGCCGGTGAGCTCGACGCTGAAGCCCACCGCTTCGAGATCCTGGCGCAGGGCGGTGGCGTTGGCCGAGCCGTACGGGTCGGTGAGGTCGTAGATGATCTTGACCGGCGTGCCGTCGTACCCGCCCGACTCGAGGTAGCCGCGCGCCACGTCCGGGTCGTAGGGGTAGATACGGGTGCCTTCGGGGTCGGACTGCAAGGTGGACGAGCCCATCAGCTGGTTCCAGGGCTTGGCCAACTCTCCGAACTGGACCGTGAAGTCGCGCGTGATCGCGTGCGCCACGGCCAGGCGCAGGTCCTTGTTGCCGAACATGCCGGCGTTCTCGAGGGCGAGGTAGTAGATGCGCGGCCCGACCGCGGCCTCGACGCTGACCCCAGGCGCCTGCTCCAGGGTGCGGATGCCGGCGGGCCCGATGGTGAAGGGCTCGTACACGCCGTCGGCCTGGCCCGACTCGAGGCGCAGCACCTGCGAGTTCTCATCGACCGCGAGGTCGACGTGGATCTCGTCGAGATAGGGCAGCCCGGGATCGACGTAGCCCTCGTTGCGAGCCAGCGTCAGGTCTGAGCCCTTGTTCCACTCCTGCAGGTAGAAGGGCCCCGCGCCGACCGGGCGGTTGCCGAAGTCCTCTCCGCGCTCCTCCACCGCCTCGGGCGGAACGGGCCAGCTGGTGGCGATGGTGAGCCCCAGCAGGAAGGTCGTGGTCGGCGCCTCCAGGGTCACCTGCAGGGTGCGATCGTCGATGACCTCGATACCCTCGACGGTGTCGGCCTCGCCGGCGTTGAAGGCGGCCGCGCCCTTGACGGGGAAGAGGTAGCCGCTGCCCCATGACGGCGCGGGCGCGCCGTCAGGCGTGGGGTCGAGCGCGCGGGTCATGCCGTAGGCCACATCAGCCGCGGTCACCTCGCGTGGCTCGAAGTCGGGACCGGCGAACATCGCGCCCGGCTTGAGCGTGAAGGTGTAGACGAGGCCGTCCTCGGATACCTCTGGCATGCCGTCAGCGAGGGCAGCGACGAGCTCGCCCTCCGGCGTGAAGTGGTAGAGCCCTTCGAAGAGCGCCCCGGCCACGGTGTTGTACTCGATGGTGTCGACGGCCTGGTTGTTGTCGAGCGTGCGCGGGTCGTTGAGCGCGACCAGCTCGAGCCGGCCACCGCGCTCCGGTTCCTGGGCGGCGACGGCGAGAGCCCCGCCCGCGACCATGACCGCGGCCAGCAGCAGGGTTGGGAGCACCTTCTTCACGACGAACCTCCTCGACGGCTGATGGTCCGAGTCTACGGTCGCCGAGAGGCGCTCGGCAAGGCATCTCGACGCTGCCCACCGCCGTATGCTGTGCCGCATGGATACCCGCGCCGCCGCCGATCACGCGGGCTCGGTCGTCCGCGAGCGCGCCGGCCGTGCGCCGGCGGTCGGTCTCATCTGCGGTACCGGCTTCGCGTCCTGCACGGACGTGCTCTCCGATCGCGTCACGATCCCCTTCGAGGAGCTCGGTTTCCGACCCAGCCGCATCCCCGACCATGTCAACGAGGTCGACGTGGGCGAGCTCGAGGGCGTGACGGTGGCCGCCGTCAAGGCCAAGGTGCTGCCCTGTGACGGCGCGACCTGGCAGCAGAGCGGGCTGCCGGCACGCTCGCTCGCACGCGCCGGTTGCCGGATCCTGCTCTACTCGGCCAACTCGGGCTCCATGCGCCGCGATGTGCGCCCGGGGACCTTCCTGGCCTTCACCGACCACCTCAACTTCAGCGGCTTCGATCCGCTCTCCACGGAGCGAGAGGGCCTCGGCTGGACCACGCCCTACCTCTCCATGGCGGAGCTGTATGAAGCAACGCTAACGAAACGGTTCGTGGCGGCCGTGGAGATGGCGGGCTTGGGCATGCCCACCGGCGTGGCCGGCTACTGGACCGGCCCCAGCTTCGAGACGCCCGCGGAGATCCGGCTGGCGCAGCTGGCCGGCTGCTCCGTCTCCTCCAACTCGTTCCTGCCGGAGGTCATGGCCGGCTACCACGCGGGCATGAAGGTGGTGGCCTTCACTTTCGTCTCGACCATGTCGGCCGGCATCGGCCCGCCCATCGATCTGGGCCCGGTCCTGGACCTGACCCACCAGGCTCATGCCGACTACCGCGTCATCCTGCGCGCGGCGATCCCGACGCTGAGCCGCGCCACAGACGCGGGACAGAGCGCATGAGCCAGCCGGCCCTCGAGGCCTACCTGCCGACGGTGCGGGAGGACGCCCGGGAGGCGGTCCGGCTGCTCGCCTCCGCCGTCGATGCCGCGGGCGAGGACTTCGACGTCAAGGTCACCTACGGGATGCTCGTCTACACCTTCGACGCCAGGTGGCACGAGTGGGTCGTGGCCATCGGCGTCAGCAAGAAGGCCGTCAACCTGCGCTTCCTGCACGGCAAGCAGCTCGACGACCCGGCGGGGCTGCTGCGGCTCGGGAGCACGACCGCCGCCCAGATCGACTTCCGGACCGCGGCCGAGGTCGATCAGGAGCTGGTCACGGCCTACGTGCGCGAGGCGGTGGCCACGCATCCGCGCTAGGCGGCGATCGTCTCGGTCTGGTCGATGGGATCGGAGGGGGCCTTCTCGCGCTGGGCCAGGTAGATGAAGGGCAGCGCCAGCGCGCTGACGACACCGGACACCATGTAGGACGCGGCATACCCCGACATGTCGGCCACGCGGCCGAGCACCGGCTGGGCCACGGTGCCGCCGAGCGAGCTCATGAGCGAGTCGAAGGAAAGCACGGTCGCCCGCTGCTCAGACGCGATGACGCCGTTGAGGAAGGCCTGGCGGATGGGTCCGGCCATGGCGCCGAAGAGCGCCCACAGGATGAGCAGCACGATGGCCAGGTAGAACGCGCTGGAACCCAGGTCGTCCTGTCGGAAGCCGACCACGGCCAGGCCCACCAGCAGCAGCGAGTTGAGGGCCACGAACAGGAGCAGCGCGTTCGTGCGCAGGCTGAAGAAGCGGCGCACGATGGGTACGGACAGCCCGCCCACGATCTGGGCGCCGGCCACGATGGCCGCGGCCAGGCCGGCGATGCTGTAGGCCGTGGGATCGCCCCACAGCTCGAGCAGGAACGGCTGCATGGCGTAGAAGACATAGATGCCGATGCCACCCGTGAAGGGCGCGGCCAGCATCATCCAGCGCACGGGACGGTTGCGCAGGCCGCCATCGATGGAGCCGCGGGCGACCTCCCTGACGGCGGTCGCGGTGCTGACGCCGGTCTTGGGGGTGAAGCCCAGGTCGCGCATGAAGAGAAAGGCGGCCACGAGAGCGACCCCGAGCATGACCGCGCGCAGGATGTAGGGCATGCCCAGGGTCGAGAGCTGGGCCACGACGCCGCCCAACACGGAGCCGCCCAGCATGGCCACACCGGCGATCGTCTGCCCACGGCCGAAGACCGTCTCGAGGTTGCCCTCGAAGCCCGTGGCCTTGAGCGCATCGACCAGCCAGGCCTCCGTGGCGCCGCTGAAGAAGGTGAAGCCCAGGCCCAGCAGGATCGAGGCCAGGGCCCAGCCGATGAACGGCGCCTGGATCTGCCACATCAGCAGGTAGGCCAGCGTCGACACCAGCAGCGTGGCCGCGCCGAGCATGAAACTGAAGCGCCGGCCGCGCGTGTCGGCGACCACCCCCGTGGGGACCTCGAAGAGGACCATGCCGATGCTGAAGAAGGCGTTGGCCGCGAAGGCCTCGGTGTTGCTCAGGCCGGCGTCGAGCAGGAACAGCGTGTTGACGCCCCAGATGAACGAGGCCGCCAGCGTAGTCAGCAGCGTCAGCAGCAGGTAGACGCGCTGGACCTGCGCGGCGGTGTGCCCATTGGGCGTGGGGGGAGTGGTCATGGAGCCGCCTAACGGTACACGCGATGTCTAGGCCGATCCGACAGCGGAATGAGCTGCGGCCTAGGGTCCTGCCCGCATGGAGGGCCGGCGGCCTAAGCCCACGCTGTCGCCCATGATGCTTCCGACGACTGCCGACGTGGCTACTCCGCTGGCCGGGATCAGGGTGCTCGACCTCTCGCGGCTGCTGCCCGGGCCCTACTGCTTGCTGCTGCTGGCGTGCAAGGGTGTCGTGGCCGGAGCGCAATCCGACGCGCGGGCCAGCCGGGCTGCACGGCTGGGGGCCATGCTCGCGCGGCGGAGCCAACCGGAGGCGCATCGGACGGCCTAGTCTGTGGGCATGCCAGCTGCTCGCACCATCATCGAGGCTCTCGGCCTGCGGCCCCACCCCGAGGGCGGCCACTACCTCGAGACCTGGTGCGCGGACGCTGCCGCCGGCGAGCGACCAGCGGGCACCGCCATCTACTACCTGCTGCAGCGCGGTGAGCGGTCCCACTGGCACCGCGTGGACGCGGCCGAGATCTGGCACCACTACGCGGGGGACCCCCTGGCACTCTCGATCGCGCCGTCCTCCGGGGCGGAGGCGGCGACCCGGCACGTCCTCGGCCCCGACCTCGAGAACGGCCAGCGACCGCAGCTCATCGTGCCGGCGGGGGCCTGGCAAGCGGCCGAGTCGCTCGGCGCGTGGACGCTCGTGGGCTGCACCGTCTCGCCCGGCTTCAGCTTCGACGGCTTCGAGCTGGCCGAGGCCGGGTGGGAGCCGGGCGGCACCTGATGCTTCGCATCGTCGGTGCCAACCCGGCCATGGACCGCATCTCCACCTGGCCCGCGTTGCGCCTCGGTTCGGTCAACCGCGCCGGCCTGGTCTCGATCGTGCCCGGCGGCAAAGGCTTCAACGTCGCCCGCGCCGCCGTCCGCCTGGACCAGGCCGCCACGGCCTACGGCTTCCTCGGTGGTCGGGTGGGGGACGCCCTGCGGGAGATGATCGCGCTCGATGGCGTCGCCGACCGGCACACGACCATCGCGGCTGGGACCCGCGTCTGCTTCATCGTGGTCGAGCCCGACTCCGGGCGGACCACCGTCCTGAACGAGCCGGGCCCGGAGGTCAGCGACGCGGAGGTGGAGCAGTTGCTCGACGATGTACGCGCCGACGTGGGTCCCGACGACCTGCTCATCGTCTCGGGCAGCCTGCCCGACAGCGTTTCCGCCTCGGTCGCGGGTGAGCTCATCGACATCGGCCACGCTGCCGGGAGCCGGACCATCGTCGACATCCACAGCGAAGCGCTGCGCGTCGCCTTCGCCCACCGCCCGTGGATGCTCAAGTGCAACCGGTCCGAGCTACAGGAGCTGCTGGGCGAGGCCGGAACCGAGGCGCCACTCACCCGTCCTGGGCTGGCGCAGGAGATGCAGCGGGTCCGCGAGCACGGCATCGAGGTGGTGGTCACGACCATGGGGTCGGACGGCGCGCTGGTGGCCGATGCCGGCGGCGTCGCTCATGCCCGCGTCCCCCGCATCGAGGAGGTCAACCCGACCGGGTCCGGCGATCTGCTGCTGGCGGGTCTGGCGGCCGGCCTGGAGCAGGGCCGGGGACTGCACGAGGCCTTGGCCCTGGGAGCCGCCTGCGGGACCGCGGGCGCGACCCACCTGCCGCCCGAGCTGCCGCCCGACTTCGATGCGGCCGACTGGCTGCCCCGCATCTCCGTCGAGGTCGTGGCCTGATCCGGTGATCACGCTCGGGATCGACGTCGGTACCACGCACACGAAGGTGCTGGCCCTGGACGTCGAGCGGCACGCCGTGCTGGCGCTCGAGTCCGCGCCCACGCCGGTGGTCCGCGACGCCGAGGGCGAGGCACACCGACCCGCTGACCTGCTCGAGACCGTCTTCGAACTCGTCGCCGCCGTCAGCCGAGCACTGCCGCGCGCGGCAGCTGTTCGCGCCCTCTCGGTGGCCAGCGTCGGCGAGGAGGTGGTGCTGATCGACGACACGGGGGCGCCCGTCGGTGACGCCATCGCCTGGTACGACCCCCGCGGGCTCCAGGAGGCCGATCGGTTCCAGGCGGGACCGGGCGCCGATCTTGCGCTCACCCGCCGCTGGCCTCCGGATGCGACCTTCTCGCTCTTCAAGCTGCTGTGGCTGCGTGACCACGCTCCCGCCGACCTCTCGCGCGCGTCGGCCTGGACCGACGTGGGCGACTACGTGTTGCACGGCCTCGGCGGCGAGCTGGTGATGGACTGGTCCCACGCCTCGCGAGCCGGTGCCTTCGACCTTCTCGAGCATGCCTGGGACGTGCCCACCATCGAGGCGGCGGGACTGGAGCTGGCCTTCCCCCGGCTCGTTCCCGGCGGCGAGGTGGTCGGCACCCTGTTGCCGCAGCTGGCCCGTCGGCTGGGCCTCGATGACGGCCTGGCCCTCGTCACGGGAGGTCACGACCATCTCTGTGCTGCGTTCGGCGCCGGCCTTCGCTCCACGCGTGAGCTGTTCCTCTCGGCCGGCACTTCCGAGGCCCACCTTTCGCTGCGTGATTCGCCCCTGGAGGGCGATGCGGCCCGGGGTGTGGACCAGGGCTGCTACGTGGACGACCACACCTGGTACTGGCACGTGAACATCCACTCGGGACACTTCTTCCAGCAATGGCGCGAGCTGCTCTTCGAGGGTATGGCCGACGACGACATGTACGCTGCCGTCGGCGCGGCCGACGCGGCGGGAATCGCCTTCGAGATCGGCGATGGCCTGCGGCTCGCTCGGCTCGATGCCGTGCCCTACGACGCCGATCGGGCCACGCTCATGCGCGCCGTCCTCGAAGGCCTCGCTCGGCACTCGGCACACATCGTGGCGCGCCTGGAGCGTGCCGCCGGGCAGCCCTACGAGCTGTTGCTGGTGGCCGGTCATCCCACCGGGGTGCCCCTCTGGCGCGAGCTGCGCCGGGCTGTCTACGAACGGCCCATGGCGCGAGTGGTCGAGGCCGAACCCACCGCCTTCGGCGCCGCGGTGCTGGCGGCCCAGGCCATCGCACCCGACGCGGCCCGGGCCCTCAGCGCCGGCCGCGAGCAGTGGTAGCTCCTCCGGCGCGTCGTCGGAGTGCACGAGGCTGACCGCGCCTGCCACACTTGCGCCATGGCTCGCTTCGGCTACGACCACCAGATCCTGGAGCGCTTCCCCACGGTCGTCGGCGGGGTCATCCACGCCACCGGCGTGGTCAACCGCGCGGCCCCGGCCGAGCTGACGGCGGCCTACCGGGCCGAGCAGGCGGCCGTGCGCGAGCGCATCGGCGACACGCCCCTGAGCGAGCTGCCAACCCTGGCCGCCTGGCGCGGCGTGTTCCGGGCCTTCGGCGTCAACCCCACCAAGTACCGCTCGGCGGCGGAGGCGCTGCTGCGTCGGCTGACCAAGCAGGGCGACATCCCGAGCATCAACGTGCTCGTCGACCTGGCCAACCTGGTGAGCATCCGCTACGCCCTGCCGGTGGCCGTGTTCGATCAGCGCGGCGTGGTCGGTGGCACGACCGTACGGCTGGCCCACGGAGGTGAGCCCTGGGCCGATCTCGGGTCCAGCGAGACCGAGCACCCGGAGGCTGGCGAGGTCATCTTCGCCGACGACGACGAGCAGGTCAGCGCCCGCCGCTGGTGCTGGCGGCAGTCGCGCGCCAGCGCCGCCCGCGAGGACACGACCGAGATCCTGGTCACGGTCGAGGGGCACCACGCGGCCGCGCCGGACGACGTCGACCAGGCCCTGCGCGATCTCGAAGCGCTGCTCGGCGCGTACGCGGCGCCGGCCACCGTGACCTTCGACATCCTCGACCTCGGCAACCCCGCCTTCTCGCGCTAGGGCTGCCGAACGAGCATGCGCTTCGGCCTCGACTTGACCATCTTCGGCGAGCTGGCGGATCCGACCCTGCTCGTCGAGCTTGCCGTCGATGCGGAGGCAGCCGGCTGGGACGGGTTCTTCCTGTGGGATCACGTGGTCACCGCGCACGCGGGCCATGTCACCGACCCGTGGGTCGTCCTCTCGGCCGTGGCCGCGAGGACCCAGCGCATCCGCCTGGGCCCGATGGTGACGCCGCTGGCGCGCCGGCGGATGTCCAAGCTGGCCCGGGAGACGGTGGCGCTTGATCATCTCTCGGCTGGTCGTTTCACCCTCGGCGTCGGTCTCGGCGAGCACGACGTGGCCGAGTTCTCCGCCTTCGGCGACGAGGGCGACCGCGTGACCCGCGCCAGGGTCCTCGACGAGAGCCTCGAGCTGCTGGACCGGCTCTGGTCGGGCCGGGCAGTGTCCTTCCGGGGCGAGCACCTGCGCGCGGAGTCGGAGCCCTTCCTGCCCACGCCCCGCCAGCAGCCACGCATCCCCATCTGGGTCGCAGCACTCTGGCCTCACAAGCGTCCGCTGCGTCGCGCCGCGGCGTGGGATGGCGTCTTCCCCATCAAGGCCGGCGGCGGGTTCGAATACCAGTTGAGCCCGCAGGAGATGGCCGACGCGGCGGACTACATCGAGGGCCGGCGAACCGCGCCCGGGCCGTACGACCTCGTGCACGCCGGCCTGCTCAGCGGCGACCGCGAGCGCGACCTTGCACTTACCGCCGGCTACGCCGCGGTCGGCGTCACGTGGTGGCTGGAGCACATCTACCCCGGACGCATGTCGATCGCCCGGATCCGCGACTTCGTCGGTCTGGGGCCTCCGGGCACCGGGTGACGGAACCGCCGGGCCGTAGTCGACGTCTTGGGCGTACACCGCAACGAGGTACGACCATGCGCTCCCTGTCACGGATCATCGTCACCGCCCTGGCCGGGCTGGTGCTGCTGCCGGCCGCGGCCGCCGCCCAGATCGTCGAGCCGGAGCCCATGCCGCCGATACCGTGTCGTGGCTGCTGGTGGCCGGTCGACCAGCTCGCCCAGCTCGACGGCATCGAGGCCGACATCGAGGTCATCGACGGCGCCGCCGTGGCGCGCTACCGCTTCGAGCTCTCCAACCCCGCACGCGTCGACCACGGCGGCCCGGGTGCCGAGGGCCGGATCGTGTTCCCGGTCCCCGCCGGTAGCTCGGTCACCGACCTGGTCCTTTCCGGCGGTCCCGAGACGCTGGAGGGCAAGCTGCTCGACGCCGACGATGCCACCCGCATCTACGAGGACATCGTGCGCCGGCTCATCGACCCGGCCCTGCTCCGCTCCCTCGAGGGCGACCTCTACGAGGTCCGCGCCTTCCCCGTGCCGGCCGGCGAGGAACGCCAGGTCAGCTTCACCGTCACCACGCCGCTGCTGGCCGAGGGCGAGCAGGCGGTCGTGGAGGTGCCCTGGTCGCGCATGTCGCCGCGACCCGCCAGCGCCCTGGTGAGCGTGGACGTGGACGTGCCCTGGGAGGTCCGCTCCGCCATCGCGCCCGGCTTCGAGCTCGACGAGGAGCGCCAGGGCGAGGGTGAGCTCGGCCTGGGCTGGGAATCCGCAGGCGACTGGACGCCCGATACCAACTTCCGCCTCTACCTCTCCGGCGGCGAAGGTCTCATCGACACACGCCTGCTGCCCTACCGAGAGCGCGGCGAGGACGGCTACTTCAGCCTGCTCTTCGCTCCCGTCATCGAGCTCGACGAGTCCGTGGCACGCGACGTGGTCATCGTGCTCGACCGCTCGGGCTCGATGGAAGGCGACAAGATGGCCCAGGCCATCAACGCCACCGAGTACGTGCTCGACAACCTCGGCGCCGACGACCGCTTCGCGGTGGTCGACTTCTCGCGCTACGTGCGCTGGTTCGCGGATGAGCTGCGGCCAGCCGACGAGGCGGGCGCGGGGATCGACTACGTGCGCGGCCTCGCCGCCGGCGGCAACACCAACATCTCCGGTGCGCTCGAGCGCGGTTTGGACTACCTCGACGGCGAGCGACCGGGCACGGTCATCTTCCTGACCGACGGCCTGGCCACGGTCGGCATCGAAGAGGCCGACGGCATCCTCGAGGTCACCGAGCGGGCCGCGCCGGATCGGACCCAGCTCTTCGCCTTCGGCGTGGGCTTCGACGTCGACACCGTCCTGCTCGACGCGCTGGCCTCGGAGTTCACCGGCTCCAGCCACTACGTCACCCCCGAGCAGCGCATCGACACCGAGGTCGCGCGCCTGTGGGAGAAGGTCTCGACGCCGGTCCTCTCCGAGGTCGAGATCGTCATCGACGGCGTGGAGACCTGGGACCTGGCCCCGGCCGAGATCGCGGGCATCTTCGCCGGCAACCAGACGCTGCTCAGCGGCCGCTACGAGGGCGACGGCGAGGCCAGCGTGACGGTCACGGGCAACTCCGCCAACGGCCCCGAGACGTTCGTCTACGACGTGGTCTTCCCCGAACGGGATGAGAACGACCCCACGGTCGCCCATATGTGGGCCCAGCGCCGCGTGGCCGACCTGCTCACCGAGCTTCGCATCGAGGGCGTGCGCGACTCGCTGGTCGAGGAGATCGTGGAGGTGGCCAACCAGTTCGGCATCGTGACGCCCTACACGGCCTACCTCGCAGAGGAGCCGGACCTGGGTCGCTTCTTCGCCGACGACGGCGCCCGCATCGCGGCCGACATGGCCATGGAGGAAGCGGAGGCGCTGGCCGCCGCACCCGCCTCGGGTCAGGACGCGGTCCAGCGCGCCAAGGCCGTGGACGAGCTGCGTGAGGGCAACGTCAGCCTGGGCACGCAGTCGTCGCAGGTCGTGGGTTCGCACACCTACTACCTGGTCGACGGCAACTGGACCCGCGATGGCTACGATCTCGAGATCGACGCTCCCGAGGTCGAGGTCGGCAGCGCCGAGTTCCTCGAGCTGATCGCCGACGCTCCTGAGCTGGCCGATGCCGCCACGCTCGGCGAGCGGGTCATCACCGAGGGTCCCGACGGCTGGATCACCATCGTCTGGCCCGACGTGGAAGACGACTCCTAGACGACTCCCTCCCTCCTCACCGCCGCCGGGCCCGCGGGTCCGGCGGCGGTGCTGTGTTCGAGACCTGCTCGGCCGACGACCCACCTCGTCGAGTTGACGCCGCCAGCGCTTGGACGGACGATGCCAACGAAAGCTCAAGAGGGGGAGGTGGTCGATGCGACGAGTCATCACGACGGTGCTGGCGGCCGGCCTGGTCGTCGGCGTGGGCATGCCCGGGACGGCCCAGGAGGACGACGCAGCCGACGGGTTCCAGCGTGTCGAGGTCGCGGAGGCCGGCGTCGCGGTGGCCGTGCCCGCGGGGTGGGCGGCCGACGTGGAGATGCGCGAGCGGGAGGACTGGGGGCTCTACGACGAGGGTCTTGCCCAGGAACCGGTCGCCTACTGGAACGTGATCTACGCCAGCGATGGCGGTGGTGCCTGGTGCGATCTCGTGTGGTATCCCGCCCACCCGCTGTCGCTCACCGAGCACGCCGACCGGTACGTGGCCCTGATGACGCCGACCCACGCGGACGTCGAGCGCTCCATCGAGGTCGCGCCGGTGTCGCTGGCGGCGGGCGAGGCTTACCGCTTCGTCGTCTTCAACGAGCCCACCGACGACTACACCACGACCTACCTGCTGGGTGCCGCCGACACGCGCTACCTGCTGCAGTGCGTTGACGATGAGCGGCACCCGGACGACTGGCTGCCCCTGGCCCGGTCGCTGGAGGTGCTGGGGGCGATATCAGCCGCCCGGCATCAGGACCCGTAGGGCGCCGGGCAGGATGCGTGCGCTGAGGCTGCCCGCGCCGACGTGGTCACCGTCGATCTCGAGCGGCATCGGTTCGCTGGGCTCGATCGTGATGTGGCGCCCCCGCAGACGCATGCTGCCGTCGCCGTCGCTGCCGCCAAGCTCGGTGCGGCGCAGCTGGTCGGCCAGGCCGCGCAGGCCCGCGACCGCGTTGGGTGCGCCCACGACGATGAGGTCGAGCAGGCCGTCGTAGGGATCGAGCGGCATGCGCAGCCCGAGTCGACCGGGGACGAGATGGCCCATGTTGCCGACGAGCACGATGGTCACGTCCGTCTCGACCGCCTGCTCGTCGATGGTCAGCCGACAGGGCGTGGCCGAGAGGCCGAGCGCCAGGCGGGCCGCCTGGATGAAGTAGGCCACCGTACCGAGACGACGCTTGAGCCGGCTCGAGGTGGTGGCCATCAGCTCTGCGTCGAAGCCGGCACCGCAGCCGATCATGCAGACCGAGGTGATGCCTGCGCTGCCGACGTGGGTGGTGACCTCACCCAGGTCGATGGCCCGCGCCGCCGCCGCCGCGAGCACGTCCGTCGCCTCCAGTGGCGAGCGGGGGATGCCCAACGCGGCCGCCACCTGGTTGGCCGTGCCGGCCGGGACGATGCCCAGCGGCACGTCGGTGCCGGCGAGGACGCCTGCGATATCGCGCATGGTGCCGTCGCCGCCGACGCCCACGACCGCGGCCACGCCGTCGTCCATGGCCTCGGTCACCAGCGGGCGTACGTCCTCAGGCTGACTCGTCTTGACGATCCTCGGCCCCGTCCCGTCCCGCTCGCCCAGCACCTGGCCGATGCGCTCGGTCAGCGCCGCCAGCGCCGAAGCGTCGCGTGCCCTGGAGGCGCTCGGGTTGACGACGACGAGCGAGCCGGGCACCCGGGGCTAGTAGGGCTCAGGGACGAACGACTGATCGTCGATCGGTGGCCGCACGTAGCCCTTTTCCGGCTCGCGCGGCGGGAGCGCGATGGGCTCGGGCGTGAGGTCCTCGTAGGGGATCCTCGAGAGCAGGTGGCTGATGACGTTCAGCCGAGCGCGGCGCTTGCTGTCGGCGTTGACCACGTACCAGGGCGCCTGCTTGATGTCGGTGTGGCGGAACATGTCGTCCTTGGCCTTGGAGTACTCCACCCAGCGTGCCCGTGACTGCAGGTCCATGGGCGACAGCTTCCAGCGCTTGGTGGGATCGTCGATGCGCTGCTCGAACCGGGCCTCCTGTTCGGCGTCGCTGACCGAGAACCAGTACTTGATGAGGATGATGCCCGAGCGCACGAGCATGCGTTCGAACTCGGGACAGGAGCGAAAGAACTCCTCCACTTCGGCCTCGGTGGCGAAGCCCATGACCCGGTCCACGCCTGCGCGGTTGTACCAGCTGCGGTCGAAAAGGACCATCTCACCCGCGGCCGGCAGGTGGGGCACGTAACGCTGGAAGTACCACTGGGTCTTCTCGCGCTCCGTGGGTGCGGGCAGAGCCACGACGCGCGCGACGCGGGGGTTGAGGCTCTGGGTGATGCGCTTGATGGAGCCGCCCTTGCCGGCGGCGTCACGTCCCTCGAAGATGATGACCACCTTGAGGCCTCGAGCGCGGATCCACTCCTGCAGCTTGACCAGCTCGATCTGCAGCCTGGCCAGCTCCTTCTCGTAGAACCGCTTGGGCAGGTTCGGAGCCTTCTCGGCTCTGGGTTCGACCGCCTTGCTCTGGTTCTTCTTGCGCGGCTTGTCGGACTTCTTGCTCATGGCTAGACCCCACAGGAGGGCGACGTGCCCAGGTTGGATGGGATGGGTTGGGTGATGGACGTCAGCTGGCTCGAGTCGGCCGGCATGTTCTTGGTGGCCCAGCTGTAGACCCGCTCGAGATCGCTGCCCTGGAGGGCCATGTAGATGGCCGGGTTGGGCATCGTCTTCTTGTTGACCTTGAGCTTCCTGCAGTCGGCCGCGTTGTCGATGAAGCGCACTTGGGCGGTGCCGGCGGTGCGGAAGCAGCCCTCCGCCTGCCAGCCACCACCGAAGGCGACGCGCTGTGATTTCACGCCCTGGGCGCAGGTCTGGTCCTCTGCGACCACGTCCGGCACGTTGAAGCGGTCCATGACCGAGCCGAACTCAGCGGCCGCGTCGGCGCCGTTCATGAGGTAGTAGTCGACGCTGCTGACGGCGTTGGTATTGGGCCTGCACGTGACCGCGCCGCGTGTGCTCTTGGGCAGCGAGGAGCGCAACGGTCGGCAGGAGTTGGCGATGCGTGTCGGGATGCCCTTGAGCAGCACCCTCTCCGCCGACGAGAACGAGGAGGGCTGGGAGGAGTCGGGCGGGGGATCGGACGTGGCCCCGTCCTCGATCTGCTTGAGACGCTTCTTGATGTCCCTGTTGTCGGTCTCCAGGTTCTTGATGCGCTGGCGCAGCTTGGGTACGTTCAGCGCCTCCACGTCGCCGCTCAGCGTCTCCAGGCCGGTCTCCACCTCCTCCACGCTCGTACGCAGCTCGGCCAGGGCCGTCATGAGCGCCGCCATCTGGCTGGGCGTCCACATGATGCTGGGTGTCTCCAAGGTGAGGGCCACCTCCCCGAACTGGTTGGTCAGCTCCAGCACGCCCATGTCGATGATCCAGCCGTCGACCTCCGAGAGCAGCGCCAGGTAGGCATCCTCGACGCTCTGGGCCGGGTCGTCACAGAGCGCGAGGGTGACGCTCATCTCCTCGCTGAAGCGCAGCGAGCCCCCGTCGAGCTCGTAGCTGCCGCTGAACTGGTTGCAGCCGGCGAAGCCGGAGGCCACGCCGTCCTGCAACCGCAGCGTCGGCTCGACGGGGAAGGGGACCGCGACAAGCTCCGCCGCGTCCTCCACGTAGTAGCTGGTGAGCACCCACTCCGGACCCTCCGGGCCGGCGGGCTCATCGAGCTGGGCCAGTGCCGTGCCAGGCAAGAGGACCACCAAGCTGGTGACGAGTGCGGTGCTGATGAGACGGCGGACGTTCACGAGGCTTCACCCCCTGCGCTGGTCGGTAGGGCAGGAGCCGACTCTAACCTAGCGCGGACACATGTCGCTCCAGGGCTGGCCCTGCTGCTCGATGGGTTCGAAGAGATCCTCCCCGGCCTCCCAGTCGTTGCTGCTCGCCGCCCACTCCCAGAGGTTGGCGATGTTGCGGTCGGGTCCCAGCACGGCCATGTAGAGATGCGGCGACTCGAGCTGGGTGGTACCGGCAGTGAGCTGCCTGCACCGGGTGGCGGTGTTGGTGAAGCGCAGGTTCGCGCGTCCGTCCTCGTTGCGGTAGCAGCCGGCAGCCACCACGCCCGCGCCGGTCCAGGCCATCTGGCTGGGCTTGCCGGAGGCGCACGACCGGCGCTCGGTGCCGCCCTTGACGCGGGCGTCCCTCATGCGCCTGCTGAAGACCTTGGCCGCGTCGTCGGCCTCCATCAGGTAGACGGCCATGTCCCGCACCTTGTCGGTTTCGGGTCGGCACTGGAGCGCGGCGACGGTACCGGCCGGGTTCTGGCTGCGGCGTGGTTCGCAGGTCTTGGAGATGTCGTCTCGCATGGCCCGGTAGAGGAGCCGTTCCGCGGCCGTGAATGCCGACAGGTCCGGGCCGGTCGATCGAGTCGCCCGGGTCTCCAGGGCCTTGATGCGCTCTCGGATAACCTTGACGCGCATGTTGTCCAGGCGTTCCTCGTGCCGCTCGACACGGGCCTGCAGCTCCTCCATCTGGTCGGCCAGGAGGCTGACGTCATGGGGCGTCAGGCCGACGATCGGGAGCTCGAACGTGAGCACCATATCGCCGGCCTCGTCGTACAGGTGCAGCATGCCTCCGTCCGCGGCGGGGTCACCTTCCGTGGCCCACGAGACCACGCCTGGCAGCGCCGCCATGTAGCCGTCTTCGACAGCCGCCATCGCGTCGTCGGCGCAGTCGCGCTCGGTCTGGTCGACGGGGGCGAACGAGAGCTGGCGGCCGGTCAGCGTGTACTGGGCTCCATAGTCGTTGCAGCCGCCCGAGCCCAGGGCCGTGCCGCCGTCGAGCCTGAGGGTCGCATCCACGTGCCACGGAAGCGCCACCATGCGCTCGCCGTCGGCGTAGCTCGTCAGGTGCCAGTCGAGTCCTTCGGGCCCGGCCGCAGCGTCCTGGGCGCGCACGGCAGCTGGCGCGGCCGCCGTCAGCAGCAGCGCCAGCGCGACGCGGGCAAGCCTGGTGGTGAACATGGTCGATCCCCCTCTGTGCCAACTGACCAGGCGATGCTAGGCCTCGCGACGCGACAGGACAACCAGCCCCTGGACTAGGAGGCGAGTCCTCGGCAGCCGGGCGAGCGGGGTGTGCCGCCGTGCGGGGTGTCGATCCACACCGGCTCGAGCACGAACTCGTCGGGGTTGGTCGCCCACTCGTAGAGCGGCTTGATGCGCCGGCGGTCGCTCTCGATGGCGATGTACACCGCCGGCTCGCTGATGCGCCGTCCGCCGACGTCAAGCTCGTGGCAGTCGGCCGCCCAGGTCACGAGTCGCACGTTGGCCTGGTCGCTGCCGTCCACGAAACAGCCGGTGGCGTGATAGGGCGACTGCAGCATCTGGCTGGCGCGTCCGAAGGAGCACTCGAAGCGTCGCGGCGCGCCGTTGTCGCGCATGACCCCTCGGAACGTGCGCTCGGCCGCGGCATAGGGCATGAGGTAGTAGGCCATCTCGGAAACGACCCCGGCCGCGGGCTTGCACTGCACTGCCGCGAGCGTGCCGCGCGGCAGCAGGTCGCCACGCAGCGGGCTGCACGTTCGACGGATGCCCGAGGGGATGCCCCGCAGGAGCGTGCTCTCGGCGCGGTTGAACGAGGCGCCGCTGGCGCCGCCCGGCGACGGGCCCAGGGCCCGCAGCGCCTTGACCTGGCTCTCCAGCGTGCGGATGCGCTCGCGGAGGAGGCCGATGCGCACGTTGTCGAGCCGCTCCTCGAGGCGGTCGATCTGCGCTTGCTGCTCGGTCAAGCTGGCGGCGATGGCGGCGACGTCGCTGGCGGTCAGGGCCATGACCGTCCGTTCGAACCGGAGGACCGCCTCGCCCGAGCTATCGGACAGCGTGAGCACGTCGTCTTCGATGGTCCAGTTCGAGACTGCCGGCAGGTTGGCCATGTAGCCGTCCTCCACCGCCCCCTGTGGATCGGGACAAGCCCTGCGCGTCATGGCCACCGTAGGCTCGAAGGTGAGCGTCGTACCCTCGAGAACGTACGTCGTGTCGAAGCGGTTGCAGCCGGCGTTTCCAGCGGCCGTGCCATCTTCCAGCACCAGCGTGGCGTCGACGAACCAGGGCACGGTCCTGACCGCCGCGTCAGCCGCGTAGGAGGTGAGGTGCCATTCCACGCCTTCGGGAGACGCTTCGGCATCCTGGCCCAGGGCAGTCGTCGGGGACAGCACCAGTGCCAGAGTCAGGGCGAGGCGCATGACAGCGGTTCGACTCATGGGTCCTCCTCGTGTCTTCATCTCTGGCGCTGAGCGTGCTACGAGGCTCTCACGAGCAGCGGGCCGTCCTCGATCATCAGTCCTCCTCCGCGAGCACGAACTAGCCAGATGCTAGCGCCGGGGGTGCTCGCGCGTGGCGCGGTGGCCGCGTAGAGTTAGGCGGCTATGACCAGTCAGAACTTCCGCGCCAACGTGGGCATCGCCATCGCCCGTGCCGACGGCCTGGTGCTCGCGCTCGAGCGCGTCGACCAACCCGACCGCTGGCAGATGCCCCAGGGCGGCCTCAACGTAGGCGAGGAACCCGTGGAGGCATCGCTGCGCGAGCTGCAGGAGGAGACGGGCCTCCGGCCTGAAAAGGTCGAGCTGGTGGCCGAGCACCCCGCCTGGCTGGCCTACGAGCTGCCGCCCGCCCGGCGCCGCAACGAGCGCGCCCGGGGGCAGGTCCAGAAGTGGTTCCTCTACCGCTTCCTGGGCGATGACGACGACATCGACCTGACGCCGCCCAGGGGCGAGCGCCAGGAGTTCAAGGCCTTCCGCTGGGTGGACCTGACCGAACTGGCCGAGTCGATGTGGGAGGTCAAGCGGCCCATCTACCTTGCGCTCGTCGCCGAGTGGGCCGACCGGCTCGATGAGTGGGCCCAGCCCGACTGACCGGCGCCCCGCCACCCTGGTGCCCCGCCCGGCGGAAGCGCCGGCGCTACTCCTCGACGAGCGTCTCGTGCTCGGCGCCGGCCGGGAGAGCGTAGGCCCGCTCGGGGATGAGGCTCCAGGAGATGTCCTCGCCGGGGGCCTGGATGCCGTGCGACATCCAGTCACCGTCGACCGCGAGCATGTTCTCCTGGCCGTCGCCGAGCTCCAGCTCGTACTCTGCATACGAGCCGAGGAACGTGCTGGCCTTGACCTTGGCCCGCAGCTCACCCTCACCGATGCGCACCGACTCCGGCCTCGACACCACGATGGCCGTGCCTCCCGTCTTGTGCCCCTCGCCGGCGGGGATGGTCGTGGTCACGCCCATGAGCGAGATGTCGATGGACTCGCCGCTGGCTGCGAGCACCTCCCCCGAGAGGAAGTTGGCGCGGCCGATGAAGTCGGCCACGAAACGGCTGGCCGGCCGACGGTAGACCTCGTCGGGTGGGCCCGACTGCTCGATGCGGCCGGCGTTCATGACCACCACGACGTCGGAGAGGGCCATGGCCTCGGCCTGGTCGTGGGTCACGTAGACCGACGTCGTGCCCAGCGCCTGCTGGATGCGCCGGATCTCCGAGCGCAGCGAAACGCGCAGCTTGGCGTCGAGGTTGGAGAGCGGTTCGTCGAAGAGCAGCACTCGTGGCTCGATGGCCATCGCGCGGGCCAGCGCCACGCGCTGCTGCTGGCCGCCCGAGAGCTCGGAGATCTTGCGCGCGCCGAGGCCGTGCAGGTTGACCAGGTCCAGGGCGTTCTCGACCGTCTGTTCCAGCTCCGCCCCCTTCTTGCCCTGGAGCTGGACGCCGAAGGCCACGTTGTCGTGCACCGTCAGGTGCGGGAAGAGCGCGTACGACTGGAAGACCATGCCCATGCCGCGTTTGTCGGGCGTGAGCCGGGCGATGTCCTTCTCATCGACCATGATGCGCCCGGTGGTCGGGACCTCGAAGCCGGCGATCATGCGCAGGGTCGTGGTCTTGCCGCAGCCCGAGGGCCCGAGCAGGGTCACGAAGCTCCCGCCGGCCAGCTCGAGCGTGATGTCGTCGACGGCCTTGACGAGGGCCCCTTCGGGCGACTTGAAGTGCTTGGACAGCCTGTCGAGCAGGACGGTCGCGGGCGCGCTCGCGTTGCGCCGGTCTTCGGTCGTCGCCGTCATCAGTTCCCTCCTGTCTCGGTCGCCTGTTCGGCTCCAGTGCGCGTCCCGACCAGGAGCGACATGATTCCGATCGCGCCGAGCACGATGAGGATGAGCAGCACGGAGTACGCGAACGCGTTGCCGTAGCGGGCGCTCTCCGTCTCATTGAGGATCTCGGCGGTCATGATGCGCACCTTCGGGTTGGTCAGGAAGATGACCGCGCTGATGGCGGTCATGGATCTTGCGAACGAGTAGATGAGCCCGGCCAGGAACGCCGGTCTGATGAGCGGCAGGGTGATCCTGCGGAACGTATGCGCCTGGTTCGCCCCAAGTGACGTCGACGCCTCCTCGATGGAAGGGTCGATCTGCGATAGGGAGCCGACGCCCGTACGCAAGCCGCCCGGCGCAGAGCGCAGGACGAAGACCATGGCGATGGCTATGGCGCCGCCGAGCATGGCAGCACTCGACGTCAGTCTGGGGATCACCGTGAACCCGAAGATCTCCGTGGGTGTGTTGAACGCGAGCAGGTAGCCGATACCGAAGATCGTGCCGGGGATGGCGATGCCGAGCATGACCCCGAAGTCGAGGGCACCTCGTCCCCAGAAGCGGCGTCGAACCACCAGGAACGCCACGACCACCCCGAGTAGACCAGCGATGGGCGTGGCGATCGATGCCAGCATGACCGTGTCGGTCACGGCCTTGTTGCCGATGGCACCGAGCACACCTCTGTCAAGGTCGAAGTTGAGGATCGACACGAAGTGATCCAGCGTGAGCTCGTGGTTGATGCCCAGCAACCTGACGAACGCGCCGATCACGATGGTTCCGTACAACATCATCACGAGGGCGACGACGGCGAGCACCGAGCCGAGCAGGAGCCATCGGATCCAGCGCGTCCCGATCTCGGTATGCCTGCCGCTGGGCTTGCCGGAAACGGACACGATCGAAGCCTTGTTGGCGTAGTAGCGGTGCACGAAGTAGACGATCAGCGCCGGGATCAGCAGCATGACCGCGAGCACGGACCCCGCGGTCAGGTTGTACTGCCCCACGATGGCGATGTACATGCGGCTCGCCAGTACCCAGTAGTCGCCACCGAGCACGAGCGGGTTGCCGAGATCGGCGAGCGCTTCCACGAAGAGCAGCAGGAAGGCCGACGCGATGCCGGGAGCCAGCAGCGGCAGCTCGACCTTGCGAAAGATGCGCCACTTCGATGCGCCGAGGTTGGCAGCCGCCTCGCCCAGCGAAGGGTCGAGCGCCCGCATCATGCCCATCAGCATGATGTAGGCGATGGGGAAGAAGGTCAGGGACATGATCAGCGTGAGGCCCAGCGGCGGCAGCTGGATTCCCGGCAGTCCGACGATGCCGAGGTCGAGCTGGGCGTCGGGCCAGGAGTAGATGTCAAAGCGAATGCCGAAGATGTCCTTCGTGATCATGCCGCTTCGGCCGAAGAGGAAGATCGCGGCGACCGCGAGGGCGAAGGGCGGGCTCACGATCGGCAGCAGGGCCATCACGTGGATGAGCAGCTTGACCGGGCGCGGTGCGGGCACCCGCACCTGTACGTACGCGAACACGAAGGCCACGAACGTGCCCAGTGTCGCCACCGACAATCCCAGCATCATCGTGTTGACGAAGATCTGGTTCTGCCCCGAGGTGACGTAGCGTTCGAAGATGGGGATGGCCTCCGGCGTCAAGGCCTCCCGGATGACAGAGAAGACGGGCAAGACGATGGCGATGAGCACGAAGCCCACCGAGATGACGATGGCGGCGATGACGATCGGATCGAGGGCACGCCGACGAGAACGTGGCGCGTCCTCAGGGAACCCGGCTGGGAAGGCACGACCGTATGCGGCGTCCTTGAGCTCCTTGCCCGGGGTATTCGCAGTCATCGATGAATGAGCGAAGAGGCCGGTCGATGACCAGCCTCCTCGGTGTGGCGACGACCTACGAGCACAGGATCACCTGAGTGCTCGAGGGAGTCATCGGCGCCTGCTGTCGCAGAGCTACCGGGCCGTGTCCTCGGTGGCGATCTCGTTCTCGAACTGCTCCGTCAGCCGCTGGCGAGCCGCCCCGGCTGCGTCGAAGTCATATTCGACAAGTGCCAGCTCGGCGATGTTCACTGCTTGGTCGCTGACGGCAGCATCCGGGTTGGTGGGCAACTGGTAGGCGCCAGCGTTCGGATCTCGCCAGCCGATCTCCTGCGCCGGCCCCGTCAGGGCCCAGTCGATCCAGGTCTTGGCGTTGTTTGGATGCGGTGCGTTCTTGACCAGC
>Ga0316198_10000051_pt1 | contig 44455 bp, 40 predicted proteins | sample OudBieAanoxic_MG_FD_204935 | JGI IMG/M metagenome (GOLD analysis project Ga0316198, IMG submission 204935) | Coastal sediment microbial communities from Oude Bieten Haven, Netherlands - site A anoxic | ecosystem: Environmental > Aquatic > Marine > Coastal > Sediment | place: Netherlands... | reverse complement strand
TCTATCTTTTTGATATTGGTCTTTCCAATTATCTCGCCCGTCGAAAACCGGAAATCGGCACCCCCGAATTCGGCAAATCATTTGAACAATTCATCCTCATGGAGCTCAAAGCTTACCAGGCCTATCGAAATCCAGAGCTGGATATTCATTACTGGCGCACCAGCTCTGGATTTGAAGTTAATTATATTTTGGGAGAAATGGAAACGGCGATCGAGGTAAAAGCATCGTTAAAAGTGCACCGCGGGCACACCAAAGGTTTGCGTGCATTAAGCGAAGAATATACCCTGCGACGGACGGTGATTGTTTCTTTGGAAAAAGAGCCCAGGATCATTCAGCCACACATCGAGGTTCTACCTTGGCAATCATTTATAGAAGAGCTGTGGTCGGGAGGTTTTGAAGGGTAAGGGTTTTTGAAAAGCCCTAATCTTTAATCCAGTTCTCTATTTGCTCAAATAGTCCGCAGCATTCTGAAACATGCGGATGCCGGTTAAACTGAAGGGGTCTTCCGACTTCCCTTGGCGACGATTCAACTCCCGCTCCCGAAACCAGTCCGGATGGTTGGCCGGGTAGTTGAAGGCTTCCGGGTGGGGCATCAGGCCGAAAATTCGGCCGGTGGGATCGCAAATACCGGCGATATCGAGGATCGATCCATTGGGATTTTCGGGGAAACGGCCGTCGGCCACCTGACCGTTACTGGCGGCATATTGCATGACGACCTGTTGGGTTGATTCGAGCCGCGCAATGACATCCGTTTCGGCATAAAATTTTCCTTCGCCGTGGCGCACGGGCAGATCGATCACCTCGATCCCCCTGGTAAAGATACAGGGCGATTGCGCATTGATACGCAGCCGTACCCACTGGTTTCTGAAATTACCGCAATCGTTGTAGGTGAGCGCCACCTGGCGCCGGTCATAATCATGATCGAAACCCGGCAACAACCCCAGATTTACCAAAACTTGAAATCCGTTGCAGATACCGAGCACCAGATTACCCCGCTCGATAAAGCTCTGGATCTGGTCGCCGATATGGGTTTTCATCCGGACGGCCTGGATCACCCCAGCCCCGTGATCATCACCCCAGCTGAATCCACCGATGAACACCATCAGCTGAAAATCGTCCAGGCGAGCACTGCCGTCGATTAAAGCGTTGATGTGAATCCTTGTGGGCGCCATACCGGCCAGCTCGCAGGCATGGGCCGTTTCGACATCGCAGTTTAACCCGTACCCCGTTAAGATAAGGGCCTTTACCTTGTTCATGACAAATCTCCGAACGGCTGCTGCCAGGCGGTCTTAAGCTGTTGAACCGGCAAGTTGCAGATCGATTCGCCATCTATGCCACGAATAATTAGATCCGGCTTTTCTTCCACCTTCCCGATAGCAGCAAATGACAGCCCGTTGAAAAGCACTTCAAAAGTAGGCCGATACATTGGGGCGACGGTGACGATAAACCGCCCGGCCGATTCGGAAAAAAGGATCCGGTCGTTCCGGTTGACATCCTTTATCACTACTTGGGACAGATCTATCGACAGCCCGAGACCGCCACCCATGGCGATCAGGGCCAGATGCACCCCGAGGCCCCCGGCGTAAATACCGTGAGCCGAGGCCACGATTCCCTGACGGATGGCCGCATATAGGGCCCGGTACAGCTCGACAAATTCCACCGGGCGAACATGGGGCACGTTCAGGCCGGTATAACCCAAATGGGCATAATATTCGGACCCGCCCAGCTCGTTGCGCGTGATTCCGAGAACATAAACAAGATCTCCCGGCGCTTTTACATCCATGGTAACGCACCGATTGATATCCTCGACGACTGAAATCGCCGAAAATTGCATGGTTTCAAGGGCCGAAACCTTATGAACCTCCCCATATCGACCGGGTAAATGACCGTCTACGTACATGCTGTCTTTACCGGACAAGAGCGGGATTTCATAGGCCAGGCAGGTCTCTTTCAAGGCCCGGCATGAACGCACTAGCTGGGCGGCCTTGAATTTTCCGTCCGGATTAGTTCGGGGATGGTATTGGATCGTGGGCCAACAAAAATTATCCACGCCCCCGATGTGATTCGGATCTCCCCCCACGGCCAGAATGCGGCGCATGGCCTCATCAATGGTACCGGCAGTCATGTGATAGGCGTCAATGGCCGAATAAAGTGGCAAAATCGCCTGGGAGAATGCCAGCCCCTTTTGCGATGTCAGCACCGGGCGGATGACGGCCGCATCGCTGGGAACATCCCGATCTGTCCCCACCAGAGGTTTAACAATGCTCGTCCCCTGGACTTCATGGTCGTATTGGCGGACAATCCATTCAGTGGAAGCGATATTGGGCCGGGCCAGCATATCCTTCATCAAGCAATTATAATCCGAAGGAGAGCCGAGGACCGGCTCCGATACCCCCCGCTGAGCCGGTGGCCGCCAGACGGCGTCGAATTCCCACTGGGGAAAACCAGATTCCAGTAGATCCATGTCAACGTAGGCACAGGTAGTTCCCTCGTAGCGGATATGCAGCTTGCCCGAATCGGTATAACGGCCGATCACGGTACTCTCGACGGCATGTCGCTTGGAGAGTTCCATGAATCGATTCAGGTGCTCCGGCCGGATGGCCACGGTCATCCGTTCCTGGGATTCCGACACCCAGATCTCCCATTGATCTAGGCCGTCGTATTTAAGTGGCACCTTTTCGAGATCGATTTCACAGCCGTTGGAAAATCGCGCTGATTCCCCCACCGATGATGATAACCCGCCACCGCCATTATCGGTGACAAATTGAATTAATCCCTGGTCTCGCGCTTCAAGAAGAAAATCGTGCATCTTCTTTTGGGTATATGGGTCGCCGATTTGGACATGGCCGGCCGGCGTGTTTTCCGAAAAGCTCTCAGATGAGGCGGTAACCCCGTGAATGCCGTCCTTGCCGACCCGGCCGCCGCACATGATGGTCAAATCTCCAGGCGAGGTCTTTTTTTCATGGGCCGGCGTATCGGCCACGGCTGACGGCATCAACCCCACCGCCGTGACAAACACCAGGCATTTGCCCAAATAACCCGGGTGAAAGATCACCTGCCCGAAGGTCGTGGGAATCCCGCTTTTGTTGCCACCGTCACGAACCCCTTCGATCACACCGTCCAGCAATCGCCGAGGGGAAAGCCGCGGCTTAAGTGGACCCTCATAATCCCGCGGACCAACGCAATATCCGTATCCACCCATGATCAAACGGGCCCCCTTCCCTGTTCCCAACGGGTCCCGATACACGCCGACAATACCGGTTATGGCGCCGCCGTAGGCTTCCATATTGGAGGGAGAGTTATGGGTTTCGCCGGTGATAACATAGAAGTGTTCGTCATCCAGGCGCCCTATGCCGGCGTTATCCCACAACACCGACATGACCCAGGGCTTTTTATCTTTTAATGCCAGGGTCGGTGACTCGATATAGGTTTTAAAAAGGTTGTCTTCCACGACTTCGGTGCCGATTTCCAGATCACGATAGCGAAACCGTCCCCTGAAAGTATTGTGGCTGCAATGATCGCTGCGGGCCTGGGAAATATACTCCAGTTCTACATCGGTGGGATCGCCAAGTCCCAGCACGGCCCGTGCCGAGCGGGTCGCTTCATTCTGGAAATAGCTTCGGATAACGGGAATATCATTGGGTTGTAATGCCAGGTTGCGCTCATCACTCAGTTTTTTTAGCACAGCATCACTGTCCACGGAAAACGTCGTGACCGTAGGCCGGTGATCGAGGGAGACTTTGGGCAGGACCAACCCGATTCCCTCCTCCGGAGACCATTTTGGCGGCAAATACACGCGCCATTGCTGGATAATATCATTGGCCAGTAGCTCACTGGCAATTTTATCCATGCCCTCGACTGTCAGCGCGGAACCGGCCAGGCAGTATCGCTTGGAAGTATAGATGGTTTCCCCGGGTTGAAACCGTAATCCCAGGATATCCTCCACCGCCTCAACAGCCGTATCCCCCGGATTGTCTTTAACGCCGGGGCGATATCCGACCCAGATACACCCCTCAAAAGGAATATCCAGCGACCGGTAGGACGACACCTGAGTGACGGGATTGGTAAAAACATCCGTCCGGATCGTTTCAAGCTGATCCGGGGTCAAATGGGCATCAATCGTGATCACCTGGATGACCCGTACCCGGTCAAGAGCAAGGCTCAGATAGTCCCGGGCATTGCGACGGATGTTTTCTCCCTCGGCATCCACTAATTCGTCGATTAATGTTATTTCCAGCCGGTGCGCCATACGACTTCCTTATTCAGATACAGGTACGACAACGACTTAAGACCGCTGATTAAATTCGATTTGGCCGACGTTAATTCCCCCCCAGGGGTGTCCATCCGGAAATCCAATTCGCAATATCATTATAAAATACAAGAATCATCAAAAGGATTAATAGAAAAATGCCGGCCTGCTGGGCGATCTCCCTGATCCTGATACTCACCGGTCGGCGAATAACGGCCTCGATTAGAAAGAAAAGAAGATGTCCCCCGTCCAGCACGGGAATGGGAAGGAAATTCAGGATGGCCAGGTTCACACTTAAAAGAGCGATGAAGGAAATCAGGCTGATAACACCCTGCCGGGCCTGCTGGCCGGCCATTTGAGCGATGGCGACGGGGCCACCAATATTTCTGGCCGAAATCGTACCGGAAAGGATTTTGGCCACACTCAGAATGGTTAATTCAATGATACGTCCGGTTTGCACGACGCCCTGGTAAAGTGCATCCACCGGGCCGAACTTTTCGGTATACACATCCCCCGCAGAGGTGATCCCAATGACGTAGCGCTGGATCTCCTCACCAAAAATATTTTTATCCGTTATCTGGGTGGGCCGCATGCTGTAAGTGGCTGTCTCCCCCCCGCGCCGAATCGTCACGGATAGGGAACGACCTTCACTGTTGGAGATCAGCCCAGCCATATCGGTCCAGCTGTCCACGGCGGTTCCATCGATGGCGACCACCTCGTCGCCGGCCTGAAGTCCGCTGATCTGGGCCGGAGAGTCCGGTTTTATCTTGCCGATGGATGGCTTAAGAACAAAAACCCCTACGACAAGGTTGAGAACAAAAAAAATAACGACCGCCAGTAACAGGTTGAATCCCGGGCCGGCGGCTACGATAAGAATTCGTTTCCACACGGGCTTATGGGTAAACGATAAGGGCAGCATCTCATCAGAGATGTCGGCATCCGGCTCCTCGCCCACCATCTTGACATACCCGCCCAGGGGAACCGCCGAAACCCGGTAATCGGTCAGTCCGTATTTTCTACCGAACACCCGCGGACCAAATCCAAGGGAGAATTTCTCCACACCCACCCCGCATAACCTGGCCACGATGAAGTGGCCGAACTCATGGACGAAAATCAGTACGCCCAGCACTATAATAAAGGCAAAGATACTGTTCATATAAACGACGCTTTCAATTAACTGTTTTATTTAACCTGCCATGATAATGACCACGCAGATTGTCAAGGACGCATCCATCGTCCCGATTCCCGGCGAGCCCACTTATCGGCGATCATGATTTCTTCCAGCGACGGATGGGCCACCCACTCGTGATTTTCCATTACCTTCCCGACCAACTCGGAAATGGCTGTAAATCCGATTTTTCCATCCAGAAAGGCAATCACCGCCATTTCGTTGGCCGCATTCAGTACTGCCGGCAGGGTACCCGCAGCAGCACATGCCTCCATTGCCATACGCAAACAGGGAAACTTGTCCAGATCCGGTGCTTCAAATGTCAGCTGGTGAAGCGCAGCAAAATCGGGTGCTGGTTGTCCAATCTCCAGTCGTTCAGGCCAGGAAAGGGCACAGGCGATGGCTCCTTTCATATCAGGAACACCGAGCTGGGCAATGACCGATCCGTCTTTAAAAGCCACCATGGAATGCACAATGCTCTGGGGATGAATAACCACCTGAATTGTTTCCAGGGGCACATCAAATAGCCATTTGGCCTCTATGATCTCAAGCCCCTTGTTCATCATGGAGGCGGAATCAATGGTGATTTTGGGCCCCATTTGCCAGTTGGGATGGTTCAAGGCATCGTCGACGGTAATCGATTCAAATTGTTCCACCGGCACTGCCCGAAACGGGCCACCGGACCCGGTCAATAAAATACGGTCGACATCTGTTTTACGGTTGCCGGCCAGGCATTGAAAAATAGCACTGTGCTCGCTGTCCACGGGAAAAATGCGGGCACCTGCGACGGCGGCCCGTTCCATGACCACCTGGCCCGCCATCACCAGGGTCTCCTTGTTGGCCAGGGCAATATCTTTTCCCTCATCAATAGCGGCCAGCGTCGGTAACAGTCCGGCCGCACCTACCACGGCGGTAACCACAAGGTCCGTATCGCCCAGGCCAGCGATCTGGCACAACCCCGATTCTCCCAAGAGAATATCGACCGCCAAATCCGGCGGCAATAAGGCTTTTAGATCATCCGCACAGCGCTCATCTCCCACGGCCACTGAAGCCGGACGGTATCGTTTGATCTGACCCGCCAGCCGCGTCATATTGCTCTGGGCCGACAACGCCTTGACCAAAAACCGATCCGGGAATCGGTCGACAATCCGAAGCGTATTTCGCCCGATGGATCCGGTAGCGCCCAGGATACTTAGGTTTCGGACCATTTTTAAAATATTTTCGTAATAAAAATCCACACCACCGGAGCGGCGAATAACAGGGCATCGATGCGATCCAGAATACCGCCGTGCCCTGGTAAAATACCACCGGAATCCTTGATATCAGCGGTCCGTTTCAATACGGATTCAAACAGGTCCCCGATTTGACCAACGACTCCTAAGAGAACACACATAAATAACATGCCTCCCCATCCGACCTCCGGAAGAAATAATAATTTTAAAGTAAACCCGACCAGTAAATTCGCAGCTAAACCGCCGAGGGATCCTTCGATGGTTTTCTTAGGGCTTACCGACGGGCAAAGTTTATGTTTTCCCAGATACGATCCGGCATAATAGGCGGCAGTATCACCGGAAAAAATGATCACTAGGAATGCCAGAACCCAGAACGACCCTGAATCTCTGGTCCGAATCAGGACAATCAGGGCAAGCGGCAGAGCAATATAAACGATCCCTTGAATCTGGGCGGCAACCATCCTCGCCACTTGTAAGTCCACTTTAAACTGAAATAAAGAATAAAAACCAAAACCGATCAAACTTGCAAAAACGGTGAACAACACCCATTCCGGCGAGGCAGTGCCGGCGGCCAGGACCGTAAGCGCACCAAAGGCATATTCCGGTAGGAAATACACAAGGGATTTCCCCTTGGGAGAAAAGTTAAAAACGATCCGGTTATACTCCCAAAGGGCCGTAACCACGACCGCAGCCACGAAAAGCACGAACTGTTGTATGCTGCCCGCCACGATAAGAAGAATCAGCAGTGGTGCGGCAATCAGGCCAGTGATCCAGCGGGTTAAATGCATGTTCTCCAGTTGGCCGGTGTGCCCGTCGATGCCTCGGGTTACGGGCCTAACGATTTAATGGGTTTTCCCGAAACGACGCTCCCGCCGCTGATATGCATCCAAAATAGACAGGTATTCCTCTTTGGTAAAATCCGGCCATAACGTATCGGTTATAAAGATCTCACTATAGGCAATCTGCCACAGGAGAAAATTGCTGATTCGCATCTCGCCACTGGTACGAATCAACACATCCGGATCGGGCAAGCCGGCCGTATACAGATGGTCGGATAAAGTCGTCTCGTCGATATCTTCAGGTGTCATCTCCCCATCACGGACCTTTTCCGCCAAACGACGAGCCATTCGAACAATCTCACTGCGAGCGCCATAGCTTAACGCCAGGTTGAGGCGCATACCGTCATTGGCGGCCGTGTGGAGGCGGACCCGATTCAGCACGTAGGCCACATCTTCGGGCAGACGGTGAATTTGGCCGATGGCATCCAGGCGGATATTATTATCCATCAGTTCCCTTTCTTCGGCCTTTAAGAACTTTTTTAAAAGATGCATCAAGGCCTTCACCTCTTTTTCGGATCGTTGCCAGTTTTCGGTGGAAAAGGCGTAGAGCGTCAATACCTGAATACCCACTTCCCGGCTGGCACGAACAATGGTGCGCACCGTATCAGCTCCCCGCTCATGTCCCTGGATACGCCGCCACGATTGCCTTTTCGCCCATCGGCCATTGCCGTCCATGATGATGGCCACATGGGCGGGCAGGGGAAGCCGATCAGTTCGCAGTGGGGAAAGGGGGATGGAAGCAGGGCTAGAATTCAAGAATTTCTTTCTCTTTTTCCTTGTAGATATCGTCAACCTTCTGAACGTAATCATCGGTAATTTTCTGAATCTGATCCTGGGCCTTGAAGGCGTCGTCCTCGGAGATCTCCTTATCCATTTTAAAACTTTTGATCATTTCATTGGAGTCTCGACGTACGTTGCGCACACCGACCTTATGGTCCTCGCAGATTTTATGAACCCGTTTCACCAATTCCTTGCGGCGATCTTCGGTCAGGGGAGGAATAGCAATTCGAATCAGTTTGCCGTCTGATGAGGGTGTCAAACCCAGATCCGATGCCAGGATGGCTTTCTCAATATCTTTGATCACGGAAGTATCCCAGGGTTGTATGGTAATCAGGCGACTCTCCGGAACGGCCAGTGTGGCCATCTGGTTCAACGGCGTGAGGGTGCCGTAATAATCCACCCGGATCCCGTCTAAAAGGGTTAGGGAAGCTCGACCCGTCCGCACACGATCCAACTCTTTATTTAATGAATGTACGGCCTTATCCATGTCAACCTTGGTTTCCTGATAAAGGTCATCTAACATTGGATTCATCCTCGCTGCTGCTTCATTTTTCGGTGCATATCAATCGTTATCGATCCGTGTGCCCACATTTTCGCCACAAACTACTCGCCGAATATTACCGATCGTATTTAAATTAAAAACCACCAGCGGCAATTTATTTTCCATGGATAAGGAAATGGCGGTCAGGTCCATGACCTTCAACTGCTTTTCGAGTACTTCCATGTACGTAACCTTCCGGATAAGGGCCGCATCCGCATGCTTTACCGGATCTTTATCGTATAGGCCGTCCACTTTGGTCGCTTTGAGAAAAACATCGGCATGAATTTCGTTGGCCCGGAGGGCAGCGGCCGTATCGGTGGTAAAATATGGATTGCCTGTACCGGCCGCAAAAATTACCACGCGATCTCTTTCAAGATGGCGCACCGCCCGGCGTAAAATATAGGGCTCAGCCACTTCATGCATAGATATGGCAGTCTGCACACGCGTGGTCATTCCCTCCCTCTCGAGTGAATCCTGAAGCGCCAAACTATTGATCACCGTGGCCAGCATTCCCATGTGGTCGGCGGACGCCCGGTCCATGCCAAAAGAGCTGGCGGCAATCCCGCGAAATATATTTCCTCCCCCCACAACCAGCGCCACCTGGACACCAAGAGTGCATACACTTTTTACTTCATTTGCAACATACCGGATCGTGTCCGGATCGATCCCGAAATTCTGGCTACCCATCAGGGCTTCACCGCTCAATTTGAGCATGATCCGATTGTACTTAGGGGAGGGCATGGGGTATTATTCTCCCACTTGAAAGCGGACAAACCGCTTAATGGAAAGATTCTCGCCAATTTTAGCGATCATCTCATTTAACAAGTCCTCTACCGTTTTTTCGGGGTCTTTTACATACGCTTGTTGCATCAGACAATTGTCTTTATAAAATTTATTCAGTTTGCCTTCGGCGATTTTATCAACAATTTTTTCCGGCTTGCCCATCTCCAAGGCCTGGCTTTTGTAAATGTCCAATTCTTTGTCGATGGTTTCCTGGGAGACATCTTCCGGTGTAATTCCCACCGGATTGGTGGCTGCAATATGCATGGCGATCTCTTTGGCGAACGCCATGAAATCCTCGTTTTTTGCCACAAAATCGGTCTCGCACCCCACTTCGACCATGGCCCCCAGCTTACCTCCCATGTGAATATAGGTCTGGATCGTTCCCTCGGACAGAGATCGGCCGGATCGCTTCTGGGCTGTGGCGATCCCTTTTTTACGTAAATGCTCGACAGCTTTATCGATATCACCCTTGCTTTCGATCAAGGCCTTTTTGCAATCCATCATACCGGCCCCGGATTTCTCTCTTAATTGTTTTACCATGGTGGCGCTGATTTCTGGCATTTTCTTCTCTCCTGATCTATATACGACACCGATACATACCTATCGGCTAAAATTAATGGTTTAGAGCAATAGATTTTTATTCCGATGGGGATGCCTCTGAGGTCGGGTCGGCGGCTGCCTCCTCCAGTTCCGGTTCAGGCTGTTCGCCTGTCATCGAAGTGGACCTTTTGATAACTTCGACAACCGGACCCTTCTCCCCGTCTGAAATGACTTTTCTTTCACCCGGTTTCAGCTCTGCACTTATCATAGCGGTCTCACTTTTTTCCTCTTCCATGGCTTTATCCGCCGCCGCTTGCTCTTTTTCGGTCAGACGTTCCCTGCCCTTGATACACGCATCGGCAATTCGGGAAGTAATTAACCGAATCGCGCGGATCGCGTCATCATTACCGGGAATAATATAATCGATCATATCCGGATCGCAATTGGTGTCCACGATGGCGACAATGGGGATTTCCAATCGCTGGGCTTCACGGACGGCAATATTTTCATTCTTCGGATCGACGATAAAAACCGCCCCGGGCACCCGTTTCATATTGCGGATACCACCAAGGTTGGCATCCAGTTTTTGCCGCTCTTTGCCCAGCTGCAGCCTTTCCTTCTTGGGATACAGATTAATGGATCCGTCATTTTCAATAACGTTTAAATGGTTTAATCGGTTAATGCTCTTTTTGATGGTTTGAAAATTGGTCAGCATTCCACCCAGCCAGCGATTATGAACATAATACATTTCGCACCGGTTGGCCTCCTCGTAAATGGAATCCCGGGCCTGCTTTTTCGTTCCGACAAAAAGCACCGACCCTCCCTCGGAAACCATATTCACGATGAAATTGTAGGCGGTGTTGAACATGTGTACGGTTTTTTGCAGATCGACAATATAAATTCCATTTCGCGCTCCAAAGATATACGGTTTCATCTTCGGGTTCCAACGCTTGGTCTGATGACCGAAATGAACCCCTGACTCCAGCAACTCTTTCATTGTGATGTTTGACGTCATCGACACTATCTCCTTAACATTTTGGGTTTTACGTTACCTCCGCCTTCTTTCACCACGGTCCGACCCCGCCGTTTGGTGGAGCACCCGACACCGAAATCTTAAAGGCGTGTGAATTATAAACCAAAGAATATTAACAACTGATTGTGTTCGGTGCAATATTTTTTTTAAAAAATAAACCCTATTTGTTTCCGGTGGATTTAACCATTCGCACCACCCGGTGAAATCCACCGAAATCTTTTTTAACCGATATGTTACCGTAACCGTTCCCATCTCCAGCAATCGCACGAACCGCCTTAAACTGGTCATGGCCGATTTCCAGGATAAGCGCCCCGTCCGGCCGAAGGTAATCGGGAGCTGTCCGGATGATCCGATCCAGTAGGAACAGGCCATTCGATCCGCCATCCAGGGCACATCGGGGCTCATAGCGGACGATCTCCGGCTGCAAACGGTCGATTTCGCCCGAAGCAATATATGGCGGATTGGAAACGATGACGTCGAACCGGGCTCTATGGCGTTCAAGCGCCGAAAACAAATCACCGCAAATAAATCCGACCGACGGATCCAGCCCGTGCCGAATCACGTTCCGTCGAGCTATTGTAATCGCTTCAACGCTTTTATCCAATGCAATAAAAAGATGGCCGGGACGTTGAGAGGAAAGCGCACATACAATCGCCCCGGACCCGGTTCCCAGTTCCAGAATGCGAAACGGCCGGTCAATCGGTTGTTCAGGTATGTCGCCCAGGGCCTGTTCAACCAGGCATTCTGTTTCCGGGCGGGGAATTAATACATGCCGGTTGACGATTAACGATAGCGACCAGAACTCCTTTTCACCGACGATATAGGCCACCGGTTCTCTTCGGATCCGGCGTCGAATCAATTCCTTGTAATCGGCGAGTTCCGCCCGGTTCAGGGGCTGGTCGTACCTTAAATAAAGTTCAATTCGCGATATTTTCAGTGCATGGGCCAGTAGAATTTCGGCCGTAGATCGAGGGCTGTCAATCTGGTGGGACTCGAAATAGGCAGAGGTCCATTGAACAAGTGCCAGGATGGTCCAGTCATCAGGCGGATGGCTGGATCTGGTGTTCATCTGATTCGGAATGCTGCAGTGCCTGGGCTTGATGATGGGCAACCAAAGGGTCAATGACTTGATCAATATCGCCCTGGAGAATTTGATCGAGTTTGTACAGGGTCAGACCAATACGATGATCGGTCACCCGTCCCTGGGGAAAATTATACGTTCGAATCCGACCGCTGCGATCGCCGCTGCCCACCTGGCTCTTTCGCTCCGAAGCCCGTTTTTCGTTTTCTTCCTGGATCTTTTGATCCAAAAGCCGCGCCCGAAGCACTTTCATGGCTTTTGCCCGGTTTTTAATTTGCGATTTTTCATCCTGGCAGGTCACGACCAGGCCGGATGGCAGATGGGTAATACGGACCGCTGAATCAGTGGTATTGACACTCTGGCCGCCAGGACCGGTCGAGCGATACACATCCACTTTGATATCACCGGGATCGATATGGATGTCCACTTCTTCAGCTTCCGGTAAGACCGCAACGGTAACGGCAGAGGTATGAATCCGCCCTTGTGCTTCGGTAACCGGCACCCGTTGAACACGATGGGTTCCACTTTCGAATTTGAATCGGCTGTAAGCCCCCTTTCCGTGAATCATTACCACAACTTCCTTAAATCCGCCCACACCGGTGGAACTGGCACCCATTAGTTCGACTTTCCAATTCATATTTTCAGCGTAGCGCGTATACATCCGAAACAGATCAGCGGCAAACAACGCGGCTTCATCGCCACCGGTGCCTGCCCGAACTTCTACAATGACATTCTTTTCATCACTAAGATCTTTTGGCACCAGATGTTTTTTCAGCGCTTCTGTCAGGCGCAGGGCTTCCTTTTCGAGGTGCATGATCTCTTCCCGCGCCAACGCGCGCATCTCTTCATCGTCTTCGTTTAATAAATCCTTGCTTTCGGACAGATCTATCTGGGTCTTTAAAAACACCCGATAGGCATCCACAATGGGGGATAGCTCGGCATGTTCCCGGCTATACTTTTCGTAGGCCAGTCGATCCTGAACGATTTTCGGATCGCTCATACGCGTTTCGATCTCAACGAATCGATCTTCCACACCTTTTAATTTTTCAAACATGATGACAGGTAACGTAAGCGCTCGGTTAGAAAGTCAACACCCTTCGGCTGAATCCGAAGGTTTGGGGTCCAAGGATCCAAGGGTTCGAGGGGTCAAGTGAAAAGACCATCCAAGCCTTTACTTGAATCCTTGAACCCTTAACCCCTTGAATCCTTGCGGCAACATCAACAAATAAGCTAAAGTCTTCGCCTAAAGGCGAGGGTTTCTCTCCCATTCCCCGAGTGGGATAATAAAAACCCGGCTGGCGCCACCAAAAACAGGCATAATCAACCGGGGAAAAAAACTATTGAGATTCTTTTTGAAACTTGGCGTATTTTCTTTTAAATCGCTCAATGCGGCCAGCCGAGTCTACCAGTTTCTGTTTACCGGTAAAAAACGGATGGCATTTGGAGCAGATTTCAACGCGAATATCCTTTTTGGTGGAACCTATCTCGATGACGTTACCACAGGCACAGGTAACGGTTGTATCATAATAGTCCGGGTGAATGTTAGCTTTCATCTTTCCTCCGTAAAGATAGTCAATCTCGCATTTAGTCAATTATATGATTTTATTTAAATTTTTCCTTATTTGTCAAGCCATTAAGCAATTAAGTGTTCATTGATTCGAGGAACTCACTATTGGTTCGGGTCACATGCATCTTTTCAAGCAAAAACTCCATGGCATCCACGGGATTCAAGGACGACAGGAGCTTTCTTAAAATCCAAACCCGGTTGAGGACAAGCTCGTCGATTAGTAATTCCTCCTTGCGGGTACCTGACTTCTTTATATCAAAGGCCGGAAACACCCGTTTATCTGACAGTCTCCGATCCAGCACGATCTCCATATTACCCGTTCCTTTGAACTCTTCGAATATCACTTCATCCATTCGACTGCCCGTATCGATTAGGGCGGTGGCAATGATCGTCAGACTGCCACCCTCTTCAATATTCCGGGCCGCACCGAAAAACCGTTTCGGCCGCTGCAAGGCGTTGGAATCCACACCACCCGACAGAATTTTTCCGCTCGGTGGCATGACTGAATTGTAAGCCCTGGCCAGTCGGGTGATGCTGTCCAGCAAGATAACCACGTCCTTTTTGTGCTCCACCAGCCGTTTGGCTTTCTCTATCACCATCTCGGCCACCTGGACATGTCTTTCGGCCGGTTCGTCGAAAGTGGAGCTGATGACCTCTGCATCCACCGTCCGCTCCATATCGGTTACTTCCTCGGGCCGTTCATCGATTAGCAAGACAAACGGAACAACTTGTTTATGACTCTCGATAATGGCATTGGCGATATGTTGCAGAAGCATGGTTTTCCCGGATCGTGGGGGCGATACGATCAGCGCCCGCTGGCCAAAACCGATGGGAATCATCAGATCCATGACGCGAGTGGAAAAATTTTCGGGGTCGGTCTCAAGATTCGTTTTGCGGTCCGGGTAAAGGGGTGTGAGATTATCAAATAAAATCTTATCCCGGGATTTATCGGGGTCCTCATAGTTGACTGCTTCCACTTTTAACAACGCAAAATAACGCTCGGATTCCTTAGGTTGTCGAATTTGACCGGATACCGTATCGCCGGTACGCAGGTTGAATCGTCGAATCTGAGAAGGCGAAACATAAATATCGTCCGGTCCCGGCAGATAGTTGGAATTGGGTGCCCGTAAAAAACCAAAACCATCCGGCAGTATCTCCAGTGTCCCTTCGCCGTAGATCATGCCGTTTGTCTCGATCTGTTTCTGTAAAAGTGCGAAAATAAGCTCCTGTTTGCGCATACCGCCAGCCCCGTCGATTTTGGATTTCTTGGCAAGCTGGGCCAGCTCTTTAATATTTTTTTCCTTTAACTCAACAATGTTCATTCCTGAATCTCCTGTTTTACATGCTATACTTTTCGATCGGACAAGTGAATTTTTCTTAAATCAGTTTTCGCCAATACCCGCCGGTAAAATTGAATGCTGTTGAAATTACCGACATCCTGAATCAAGTGCAAACGTTATACGGTCAACTTAAACGATTTCCACGGGCATGCATTAAATAAAAGAAGAATTTTATTATGAAATCACTTTTGGATTGCCGTTTTTGGGGGAAATTAGTTTTGTCTTGATTATATAGGGTTCGAGGTGCGGTATCCGCTCCAACCAGAGGATTGCATATTTCCTTTTGATTTAATTAATATAGCCTGATTCAACCCATGTCAAGGTTTTTGTTATTATAATTTGTGGCGCTACTTGCCTCATTGTTGGTGTCGTAAGGGTAATAGCGGGTCATGCATAGACCGCACAGGAAGAAGTCTTGACCTTTACCTTCGTTTCTTTTAGAAACAAGTAGGTTGTCAAACTCAATGGCGCAGAGCCCTTTGGAACATATCGTATAAAAGGCCTCACGGAGAAAAACGATGCAGCGTCACTCTCATCAATTCGTGGAAAAATACGATGGTCTGGTTGGATTCGGGTTGGACCGGACGACCAACGAAAAGACCATTATTTATTACCTGCAAAAACTATCGGATGATGCTCTCCTCGCAACGCTGATCCCCCGTTTGAGCGATACGGCTCTGGAAGATCTGTTTTTCAACATTTCAGACCTACTCAAGAAACATCTTTCCGAATCGGAATATCACCGCCTGTTTTTAAAAGACGATACACATGAATCGGAATGCCATTGATCTTTATGACTAACCGTCCTATAGATCGGGAAGACAATGGATGGCCGGCCAGTACCTTATTTAATGAATTGCTCAATATAACATCCGTAACTATTTTAAAAATATAAATATAAGCAGCAACCCATGAGGGATATGAAAAAATGCGCGTACTGATAACCGGCGGGGCCGGATTCATCGGCTCTCATCTGGCTGAGGCCTGCCTGAAACGGGGAGATGATGTGTATATCATCGATGACCTTTCTACGGGCTCTCTGGAAAACATCAAACCTTTGCAAACCGACCAGCGGTTTAAAGACCGTCTTTTTGTCCATATTGATTCTATTTTAAACCGGGAACCGGCCTTGGAGTTGACGGGAACCTGTGATGTCGTATTTCATCTGGCCGCAGCAGTTGGCGTGCGTTACATCCTTGAAAATCCGCTAGAATCGATCCGGACCAATATCCAGGGGACGGAAAGCGTTTTAACACTTTGCGATAAATTCAAAAAACGAGTGCTCATCGCTTCCACTTCCGAAGTATACGGTAAACATCTTCATGCCCCTCTGGTGGAAACCGATAACATCATTTACGGCCCTTCGAGCAAATTTCGCTGGAGTTACGCCGCTTCCAAACTGATGGATGAATTTACCGCCCTGGCATATTACCGCACCAATGGGCTCCCGGTGATCATCGCGCGTTTATTTAACACGGTGGGTCCCAGACAGACCGGCGCCTACGGTATGGTGATTCCCCGGTTCGTTTCCCAAGCGCTGGCCAACGAACCGATTACCGTTTACGGCGATGGCACCCAGACACGGACCTTTACCTATGTAAAAGATGTGGTTAATGCACTCCTGGCACTCATGGGCCATGAAGATACCCCGGGTGAAGTCATTAATATCGGTGGAACCGAAGAAATATCCATCTTCAATCTAGCCGAAAAAATAAAGGAACTGGCCGGGTCCGACTCGGCTATAGAGTTTGTCCCTTATAAAAAGGCCTTTGGTAAGGATTTTGAAGATATGCAGCGACGGGTGCCGGGGATCGATAAAATCCGGCATTTAATCGGATTTGAACCATCGACCGATCTTGAAGCAATCCTAAATTCAGTTATCGACGATCAAAAAAGGAACAGCAACACTTCAAGGGTTACTTAAACCTAAATTGAGCGATTTTTTAATCGCTCTGCACCAATCTATTGAGCGCTAAGGCTCACAAAAATACTCGCCTTATCCAATGGGTATGACTGCGTTTTTTAAAAGCCTTATCATCTCAATTTCTCGGCCATAGCTGGCTGAAAAATCGCTCAATTTAGGTTAAAAAAGATATCATCTCTGAGGTCTCGCGTAAATATGATTTACCATATTTTCGAAAATCCTTAAACTTTCCCAAAATCCTCCGGATCCAAACTTTCCAGATATTCAGCCCACTTTCTTCCATCCTCGCTTTGGTCCGCCACTTCAGGCTTTTCGCCCATGGTCATTTGGGATTTTTCGATCACCTTGTCATCCAGAAATATGGGTGCCTCAAACCGCAGCGCAATGGCGATGGCATCGCTAGGCCGGGCGTCAATACTGAATGTTTCATCTTTGGATAGAAAATGGATCCGGGCGTAATAAGTATTGTCCATGATATCACAGACCTCGACTTTGGATACGACAATATCCAATCGATCGCCGAGATTTTTAAACAAATCGTGGGTCATCGGCCGATCGAAACTTACTTTCTTTAGGGCCGATGCAATAGAGGTAGCCTCCAGCAGTCCAATCCAGATGGGAACAGCCTGATCGGTCTTTTCGGATTTTAAAATGATAATCGGTGTATTTGATTCCGAATCCATGGTTAATCCGGCAATAATTGCTCTATGCAGCACGACTTGGAACTCCTTTCCACCTTACGTGAATGGGCGCTTTGGTAACGGGTGTTCCCAAAAGAGAATGGAAAAAGCCTTTCTTGATAACGACCGTGATCAGTCTTCCGGTTAAATCGTTAGCATGGGGTGATTGAGCTCGGTCGTCTCGAAAATTGACAATTTTATTGGTCGATGTCCTACCGCTCCACTGGACTTCTTTGGTTGCGGATATTTTACTGAACCCCTCCACTAAAATAACCTGTTTGGTTCCAATCAGGGTCTTGTTTTTCTCAAGCGTAATTTGTTGTTGCAGGTCGAGCAGGGCGTTAAGCCGACGGGATTTTTCCTTTGCCGGTATTTTATCTGTAAATTGGGCTGCCGCTGCATTGGGACGGTCAGAATACTTGAAGGCAAAAAGGCTATCAAAGCGGATACCTCGAATCAAATCCAGGGTCATGTCAAAATCGGACTCCGTTTCACCGGGAAACCCGACGATGATATCCGATGTAATGGCAATGTCGGGATAATCGGCCCGAAGTCGGGCCACCCGCTCCGCAAAATGCGCGCGGGTGTATTTTCGATTCATACGATGCAGAATCTTATCAGACCCGGACTGGACGGGAAGGTGGATGTGGCGGCACAGTTTTTCCAGCCGGCCAAACGCCACCATCAACTCCTCGGACAGATCTTTAGGATGAGAGGTGGTAAAACGAATTCGCTCCAATCCGCTGACCTTGTTGACCCGTGCCAGCAGGTCGGGAAAAGAGACCAACCCTTCTTTGTCCCCGTAGCTGTTTACGTTCTGTCCCAAAAGGGTCACTTCCCGGGCGCCGGCGGAAACCAGCATCTTTATTTCGCTTATGATCTGTTCCGGTTGTCGACTCGTTTCCCGGCCGCGAACAAAAGGAACCACGCAATAAGTACAATAATTATCACATCCTCGCATAATCGTAACAAAGCGACTGACACTCCCGCCACTTATCAACCCCCCGAAATGTTGATGATCTTGTCCGGATGCACGAGGGCCTACATCGACGATTCGGGTCTTCTTCAATGCAATTCTATCCACCAGGGACGGCAACCGGTTTAGGGCATCCGTACCGAAAACGAGATCCAGACAACGTACCCGTACGAGCATGGCCGCTCCTTCCTGCTGAGCCACACACCCACCCACCGCCAGAATCATATCGGGATTTTGCTGTTTTAACGGCGCCAGCCGGCCGAGCAGACTGTACAGTTTCTGCTCGGCTTTATCCCGGATGGCACAGGTGTTCACTATGACCAGATCAGCCTGATCGGCTGAATCCACAACTTCATAACCGGACCGGCTCATCAGTTCTCCGATCCGTTCGGAGTCGTAAACATTCATCTGGCATCCGATGGTCTGTATGAACACATTTTTTGCAGCCATATACTTTCTACCTTTGGCCGGTTTTGGTTTTTTCAGGCTCTACGGGCTCCATCAGGATTTCTCGTTTCAGATCATTGATGATCGCATCGACCTCAGGTCCGCAGCCCGGAGCGATCGTCAACCGGATTATCCCCAAATCAGGGTCCAGGGTGGTGACATTGGCCAATCCATCGTACGCCTCTAGTGTAAATCGAATATAGGCAATCTGGGAACGATCGACCCGATAGTATCTCTTTATCGTTTCCAAGTAATCAATTCTATTAACAATATATACATTTTAGAAACCGGCACCTGCTGTTATGCAGTTATTACCATTTTCATGTAAACGCTATATTTATCCGAACCCTAACACACCAATGCAGAACTTCAATAAAAAATTCCAACATTTCAATATTTCATTACCCCGTGGCCCGTATTTTCCGATTGCGACAGCAACGGATCTGGGGTATATTTTTCCAGTATGAATCCGCACTGGAAAATTGACCAACCGAGCCCAGGCGTTATCGATATCCTTTGCCGTTCCCTTCCGTGCCATCCGGTGACTGCCACCGTCCTGGCGAACCGTGGATTCCGTAGGCCGGAAGATGTCGATGCTTTTTTTTATCCATCTCTGTCCGACCTTCGTTCGCCCTTTTCCATGAAGGACATGGAGATAGCTGTCAATAGGATCAGCCGGGCGCTGAACCACCATGAAAAAATTATAATTTTCGGCGATTTTGATGTTGATGGTGTAACGGCCACGGCAATTTTGGTTAAATTCCTGCGGGATGCCGGCGCGAATGTTTCGTCCTATATCCCCCACCGAGTCGACGACGGATACGGTTTAACGTCCCGGTATGTCACTACTCAGGCAATGCCGTCCGGTGTCGACCTGATCATCAGCGTCGACAACGGGTCATCTAGTCATGAAGCGGTTAATCAAGCCCGCGAAGTGAATATCGATGTCGTTATTATCGATCATCATACCATTGCCAAGCCCTTTCCGGCGGCCGTTGCGGTGGTGAATCCCAAACGGACCGACTGCGATGCCGGAATGGCCGATTTAGCCGGTGTCGGTGTCGTTTTTTCACTCCTGATATGCCTACGAAAGCATCTTCGTGATACAGGATTCTGGAAAGAGAGACCGGAACCCAATCTAAAGCAAATCTGTGATCTGGTGGCATTAGGGACCGTAGCCGATATGGTGCCGCTACGTGACAACAATCGTATTCTGACCCGTACCGGAATCGATATTATTCGCCACAACCATTCGCGACCCGGGGTAACGGCCCTTTTAGCACTCGCTGGGGTTGCCGCCGAAACTGTCGATTCAGAAGATATCGCCTACCGCCTGGCTCCCCGATTGAATGCAGCCGGTCGCATGGCGCATGCTGAAACAGCGCTATCTCTTCTGACAACGAACGATCCGGACATTGCCAGTCAGCTCTCTCAGCGTATCGAGACCTTAAATACCCGACGGCAAAAAGTCCAGAAAAACCTGATTGATCGGATCCATGCGGATCTAATGGATAATACCGATCTTTTAAAGGGCCGCTCTTTGGTTTTGTGGGATGAAGACTGGCATGAAGGCGTTCTGGGGATTGCGGCCGCCCATTTTGTAAGGATGTATCATCGGCCCGTTGTATTGATCAGCACGCACAACGGTTTAGGCAAGGGGTCGGCCCGGAGTATCCCCGGATTTAACCTCTACCAAGGATTGGCGACCTGCCGGGAAGTGCTAACGGGTTTCGGTGGTCATGCTTTGGCTGCGGGGGTTAAAGTCAAAGTGGACAACCTTAGCGAATTTCGGCGCCGATTTGAAGCGGCCGTTCATGAAACCATCGGAGAAAGGGCAAGCGCGCCGGCCATCCGGATCGATTGCAAACTCAATCTGGATGATATCTCGGATCAACTACTGGATGAACTTGAATTATTGGCGCCTTTCGGAAACGCCAACCCGGAACCGTTGTTTATAGCCCGTAATGTTGAAGTAGCCTCTTCGAAAATAGTCGGTAAGGCCCATCTCAATATACGTCTTCGCCAACAACCAGGTTCATCCAGCCGAACATTTCAGGCGATGCAATTTAATGTCGATCCTCAAAAAAAGGTTCCCGGGTTATTCGAAAGTATTGTTTTCCGGGTCGGCTGGAACCGGTGGAACCAGAGCCGAACGGCCCGGATTATAATAGAAGCCGTATAATTTTAACTTGCATTCGGTTATTATTGAAAGTAATAGTAAAAAGCTATGCATATTTGAGATAATGAACGTCATACGGTCCAAAAAATTGTAATCGAGGCGCCCATGGCAAAAGTATTCCGGCCCAGCACCCGCGAGGCCAGCATCATTTCTAAAATCGAGTCTTCAAAGGAACACGCTCGTCGACGGGCTATCAACAATCTTCGAGATTGTCTGGATTCACTAGCCAATGGCGTGGCCATGAAACTGGTAGAAAACGGTTTGGTGGAAACACAGAGTAAAAACAGCCTGGAAGAGCAAATTTTAAAATGCCTGGAAACCCTAACCCGTGCTGATGATTTCGATATTGACTACCAAATCGCCCCGATTCGGAGTCTGGTGCCCAACCCTCACGTGATCAGTCTTTATGTGACGGCATTCGTTGTTGAGAAATTGATCAATCAAAAGGAAATTATTGATATCTACGGATCCGACGAAGAAATCTACGCGACCATCAACCAGCAGGTGCAGCACTATTTGACGGCCTGATGCGCCCTTCGTTTCAACCCCGGCTGGTCAATCCTCCTTGTGGAGATCCTTCCTTATATATTCCGTTTTTATACCAGCGGAAAGCAATCCTGTTTGATGCAGGAGATCTTACGTCCCTGTCAAATCGGGATTTACTGAAAATTGATCATATTTTCATTACCCATGCCCATATGGATCATTTCAGCGGATTTGACCGGATATTGCGATTGGGCCTAGGTCGAAATAAAACGCTTCACTTATACGGCCCCGATAATTTTTTGTATAATTTAGAAGGTAAATTAAGCAGTTACCAGTGGAACTTAGTGAAAAACTTCACCCATCAACTCATTATAAAGGCTACTGAAATCACCGAGAACCAGCGCGTGACCCGGATCTTTCATTGCCGGAATGGTTTTTCAGCGAGTGGGGAAAAAATGGGGGTGCTCATGTCAAATATTCTACTGGAGACGCCATCGGTAACCGTTACAACGGCGATCCTTGACCATCAAATCCCTTGCCTCGGGCTGGCATTAAAAGAGCGCTTCCACATCAACATCATCAAACCTGCATTGACTGAACTGGGGCTGATTCCCGGTCCATGGCTTCAAAGCTTCAAGGAATACCTGTTTCTAGAACAACCGCCCGATACAATGTTCAAAGTCCCTACACACTACACCCGATCGCCATCAAATTACTTTTCTTTGGGAGAACTGGCCGATCGAATTGCTCGAACAACCGCAGGTCAAAAAATTGCCTACATAACCGATGTCGGCTTCACTCCAGAAAATATTGCCCGTATTAAAATACTGGCCAAGGAAGTGGATCACCTGTTCATTGAAGCGGCTTTTCTTGATGAAGACAGTGGGATCGCTGCCGAAAAATTCCATTTAACCGCCCGCCAGGCCGGGTATCTGGCCGCTGTTTGCGGGGTTGAACGATTAACCGTGTTCCATTTTTCCCCTCGTTATACCACCCGGTACGACTCAATTCACAAAGAGGCCCATACAGCTTTCTTGCACTATCAACATGATCACACAAATCCTCCGCCTTGACAATATCATGGGATGAATTAGCTTACAGACCGAAATGATGAAGGCGTTATCCCTCATTTGGCTCGCAACCATGTGAGGGTTTTTTTATGTATTTGACATTAAAAATGGCTGGCAAGATGGGCCAACTAAGGAACAGCGACAACTATGGACGATCGAATTCAAAAAGTGAGAAATATCGGCATCAGTGCCCACATCGATTCAGGAAAGACGACCTTAACTGAACGGATATTGTACTACACCGATCGCATTCACGCCATCCATGACGTTAAGGGAAAAGATGGCGTGGGGGCCACCATGGATGCCATGGATCTCGAAAAAGAACGGGGTATTACTATTACTTCGGCGGCGACCTACTGTGAATGGAAAGGTCATGAGATAAATATTATCGATACGCCGGGACATGTCGATTTTACCATCGAGGTGGAGCGCGCCCTGCGGGTTCTGGACGGAGCCGTTCTCGTACTCTGTGCAGTCGGTGGGGTTCAATCCCAATCAATGACGGTTGATCAGCAGATGAAACGCTACAATGTGCCGTGTATCGGATTTATCAACAAATGCGACCGTAGTGGCGCCGGTCCGGACCGGGTCATCACTCAGCTAAGGGAAAAGCTGGGGCATAACGCCGTAGCCATGCAAATTCCCATCGGCCTCGAAGCTGATTTTGAGGGGGTCATAGATCTGGTTACCATGCGGGCCATTTATTTTGACGGGCCAAATGGCGAAACAATCCGCACCGAGGATATACCCGATACCTATTTGGATGTCGCCCAAGCCCGGCGGGAGGCCCTGATAGACTCAGCCTCCATGTTCTCCGATGATCTTATGGAAGCGGCCCTGGAAGAACGGGTAACCGAAGAACAGTTGATCGCGGCGGTCAGAAACGGTGCGTTGACCAGGGAATTAACACCGGTATTTATTGGCTCGGCCTATAAAAACAAAGGGGTCCAACCGTTGCTTGACGCGGTCAACCACTATCTCCCCTGCCCCGCCGACGTGACCAATCAAGCGCTTGATATGGACAAGGATGAGACCTCTGTGGTTCTGGAAGCGAGCCCGGACCGGCCGGTTGTCGCACTTGCCTTCAAACTTGAAGATGGTCCCTATGGACAGCTTACGTACATCCGCGTTTATCAGGGAACCCTGGCAAAAGGGACCACTGTGATAAATGTACGGGATGGAAAAAAAATCAAAATCGGGCGGCTGGTCCGCATGCACTCCGATCAGATGGAAGATATAGATCAGATTCGCGCCGGTTATATTGGAGCCCTTTTCGGTATCGATTGTGCCTCGGGAGATACGTTTGTTTCACCCGGATTATCCGTGACCATGACTTCCATGTTTGTTCCCAAGCCAGTCATAGCCTTGGCAATTTCACCAACAAACAACAATTCTCAGGTAAAAATGTCCAAGGCCCTGAACCGATTCACAAAGGAAGACCCCACTTTTAGAACCTATGTAAATGATGAAACCCGCGAAACCATCATCGAAGGGATGGGGGAGCTCCACTTGGATGTATATGTGGAACGGATGCGCCGAGAATATGATGTCGAATTAACGACCGGCGCACCCCAGGTATCATACCGGGAAACCATCACCCGAAAAGCTGAATTCGATTACATCCATAAAAAACAGACCGGTGGAGCCGGGCAATTCGGTCGGGTAGGAGGCTACATGGAGCCGAGTCCTGATGATGACTTTATTTTTGAAAACAATATTACTGGTGGTGCCATTCCAACTCAATTTATCCCGGCCTGTGAAAAGGGGTTCAGGGCGTGTCTGACCAAGGGGCCTAAAATGGAATTTCCTGTCACTGGCATTAAAGTAGTCATCAATGACGGCGCGTCCCATGCCGTCGACTCTTCCGATATGGCCTTCCAGGCAGCGGCTCGGGGAGCCTTTCTACAAGCATATTCCCAAGCAGCCCCCGTGATACATGAGCCGATCATGCGGGTTGTCGTCGAAACACCAACTCAATTTCAAGGTGCCGTAATGGGATCGCTTAATCAGCGTCGGGGGATGATCGTGGGTACCCAGGAAGATGGGCCCCTCTGTGCCATCGAAGCACAGATTCCGTTGGCCGAGATGTTTGGGTACACCACGGCATTGCGTTCCCTAACCCAGGGCCAGGCCCAATTTACCATGGAATTTGCCGTTTATCGGCAGGTCCCGCAATCAATGACGGAAGAACTCATTAAAAATAGGGAAAATAAAAACCGGCAGGTGGCCTGATCTGGTTTTCAACCGGCCGACAGCGTGTAGGTACACCCGGGATCGAAAAAATACCCGAAAACTTAAACAGGAAGAAAATAACATAATCAACCGTAGAAAAGGTAAACGACCATGTTAAAAAATGACCTGATGGTTAAAAACCCCCTGCGCGGACTGGTCAATGGTAAGAACACGCTTTTGACTAACGGCCAAATCGGTGCCGTCCTGGCCCGGGCCGGCGTCGGAAAGACCGCTTTCATCGTCCAGATCGCCCTCAGCGGTTTACTTCAACATAAGAATGTACTGCATGTCAGCCTACGTGAACCGGTACAAAAAGTATCCCTGTGGTATGAAGAGGTATTCCGCCGGTTTGCCGAGCAGTACGGTCCCAGCGCCGTCCAGCACCTTTGGGAAACGATTTTGACCCATCGGTTTATCATGACCTTTCAGGCAGAAGATTTTGGTGTATCGAAGCTGGCCGAAAGAATTTCCGATTTAACCGAGCAGGCCATTTTCTTTCCTCAGATTATTCTTATCGACGGGCTTTCCTTTAGCAAGCCCCCGACGGAAATACTGGATGCAATGAGGCCACTGGCCCTTCAATGGGGCGTGGAGATCTGGTTTACCGCCCGAATCCACCGTCCAGAAACAACGGCCGCCGTAGGTTCCACCAAACCGCCGGATGCAATCATCGACCTCTTTGAAACAGCGATTCAGCTTGATCCGGACGACAATCGCGTACATGTGCGTATATTGAAGTGTCCCCAGGCCCAAATGGATCATCCCGGCCTGTTCCTCGATCCGTCCACTATGCTCATTATGGATAAATCGGTTTAGTAATACCCTTTGACGTCTGATACGATCGCTTCTCAATATGTTTAGGCATCATTTTTGGCCGGTTTCTGGGATGAGGGAGGCGTTTCAACGAATTTCAGCCCCTGTTTATCGGCCTGCCTGGTATCGGCGTCCGGTGGGATTGTTTTACAACTGCCCTCAAAACGGACGCCTTCCTGAATAACGACAGTGGGGGCCTGAATATCGCCGAAGACCTTTCCCGGCACATGAATATTGACGCTCTCATCGGCCGTAACCCGCCCACGAATCTCACCGCTGCAAACAACGCAAGCGACATGGATATTAGCTTCCACGACACCCTCATCACCAACGATCAGGTTACCTGACGAGGCTTTGATCTCACCCTTGAAATGACCGTCAATCTTCACCGATCCGGTAAACGTCAGTTTTCCGTCGAATTGAACCTCTTTTCCAATAAACGAATTGATCTGTTCACTGGCCCGCTGTTGTTTTCTCTTTCTCATTATCAATCCTTTTTCCAATGGTTCTAATCAGGTAACCCTTAGTACTTCCAGATAAGTAGTTGTGCCGCTTAGCATTTTTTTGATGGCGTTATCCCTTAGTGTCACCAAATCTTCTTTGACGGCCGCGTCCAGAATGGCGGCATGATCTGTCTCGGAAGTCGTCAAATGCCGGATGGCAGGCGTATAAGGTAATACCTCGAAAACAGCACTCCGACCGTAATAACCGGTCCCTCGACACTTATGGCAACCTTTACCCCTTTTCAACAGGATCTCACCCTCACCGGACAAGGCAATACCAGCCATTCGAAGCTCGGCTCGGGACATGGGAAAAGATTCCTGGCAATGTGGACAGATTTTACGAAGCAGCCGCTGGGAAATAATGCCGACCAGTGTATTTTGAATCAAAAAAGCCGGTACCCCCAGGTCGATCAGACGGGTAATAGCCGACACGGAATCGTTGGTATGCAGAGTAGAAAAAACAAGATGACCGGTCAGGGCCGCCTGAACCGCATTAATAGCGGTTTCCAGATCCCTCATTTCGCCGATCATAATCACATCCGGATCCTGTCGCAGAATGTTTCTTAAAATCGTGGCAAAGGTAACGCCCACCGCAGGCTGGACGCCAATCTGATTGAAGGACTCTTCCACCATTTCAATAGGATCTTCAATGGTCGTGATATTGATTTCCGGTGACGACAGATCACGCAGGGTAGAATACAAAGTTGTCGATTTTCCACTGCCGGTGGGTCCGCAGTCGAGGATAATGCCATGGGGATTCTTCACCATCTGGTTGTATCGGATCAAATCGGGCGGTTCAAACCCCAGATAGTCCAGATCCTGAAATAAGATCTCCGGATCCATGATCCGCATCACCACTTTCTCGCCAAACGCCACCGGGATCGTGGAAATCCGCACTTCCACTTCCATCCCCTGCTTATCAGTCTTGATTCGGCCATCCTGTGGCCTTCTTTTTTCCGCCATATCAAGCCGGGAAAGATTTTTTATCCGACTGACGATGGCCGGATGGACATTCTTGGGTAAGCGATAAATATCGTGTAAGACGCCATCGATGCGCATCCGGATCATGCTGTGATTCCGTTTTGGTTCGATGTGGATATCGCTAGCCCGCTGATCCAGTGCGTATGAAAACAGGTGATTCACTGCATTAATAATGTGCTGATCATTGGCGGGCAATTCGTCGCTAGGTTTTATTTTGACATACTGCTCTAAATTCCCTAAATCCACTGACGGCGTCTCATAAAAATGTTCCGCCTCGGCAATGGAGCGCTTGAAACCGAAAAATTCATCTACCGTTTTAATAATTGCTGACTTAGTGGCAACCACCGGCCGCACCTTCAACTGGGTAGCCCGGGAGATATCATCGAATATTTCCCGGTTAAACGGGTTGACCGAGGCAAGGATTAACTCTCCGTTTATCTTTGCCAAAGGAATGACCAGATGTTTCCGCGCGAACGAATGGGGAATGGTGGCGGTGACCAGATTGAGGTCAAGTTTGAGGGGATCGATAGTTTGGTAGGGGATGCCCCATTCGGCGGCCAGGGTTTGATACAAAACCTCTTCGTCCAACCCCTTAAACGTATCACCGATACGGTGCAGCGACTGGTCTGTCAACACATCAAGAAGGGTAATCTGCCCGGCGTTAACAATGACATCTGTCTCTTTTTCCTTAAGTCGTCGTTGTCGGTTGGTTTCCAATCGACTTTTCAAGCTTTCGCTTTTGAACAGTATTTCCCTGGCCTGATCCCTTGTCACCAGCTGGTGTTTAACCAACGTTTGCAGGATATTTTTTTCCGCCATACGGTGGTGTGCGTTGCCGGTCATATAAGTCCCCAACATTGATTAAAATGCAATTGTAGAAAAAGATCTGAAGAAAAAAATTGTGGCTGGAAGACCATTATCCGGAAGGGTTCCTTGACGATAAAAGGCTTGTTCGGTTATTTATTTAATTTGGGAATTGAAAGCATTGGCCGCTTCCTCGAAAGCTTTCCGTCTTTCTTCATAAGCGGCGATCCGCTCGTTGAATTGAAGTGCTTTTTTGTTATAAACTTCAATATCCATTTTATCTTTATTTAGGGCCAAGTCGTTTTTTTCTTTTATAATTGTATCGTATTCTTTGTCTATTGCCGCTTTTTCCTGACTCAGGTTTTCAAACTCAAGTTGCTCTGAATCATCCGGATTCATTTGCTCAGATTTCTTTTCAACGTCACCATCAGAAGATACATCAACCGGTATTGCATCTTCGGATTGATCATTTTTCCCAATGTATTTTTCCACGCGAGAACGTTGGGCTTCGGGAACGTCAAGCAGGTTGTCCGTATACCTCACCACGCCGTTTTGATCGGTGTACCGGTAATATTCCGCCCGAAGTGATAGCGGGGCTACAATTGTCAGGATAAATGTCAGTAAGAAAACTTCCAGGACCATGGGTCTAGCGCGCATTCGGTCTTTCATCGGTTCTCCTTTTTTGTTTAGTATTAACTGGATATTCAAGGTTAATATGTTGCTCAGTTTCCATACAGGTTAATTGTCTCAACCACCATAGTCAACCGAATCTATGACAGATCCATTCTTCATCGATTCGAAATATATTTTACCAGATGAAGTTTCCATGGCTGTTGATACAATCTTCCTACAAACTGATTTGATATTTCTTTATTTTATCCAGCAAAGATGGATAACTGATTTCAAGCATTTCGGCGGCCCGGCTTTTGTTACCGTCAGCGACTTTCAATGCCCGGTCGATCAAACGGCGCTCAAGGATCTTCTGGCCCTTTTTAATGGAAATGGTTTTAGATAAATCCCCGAACCCATCCTGATTCCGGAATTGTTTCGGTAAGTGCTCAGGCAGGATCCGGCCTTCGCCGGCCATGATCATGGCATGTTCGATCACATGCTCCAGTTCCCGGACATTACCCGGCCAACTCGAGGTCATAAATATCTTTTGAACCTGTTTCGAAATCCCCTGCACCGATGTTCCCATCCGGTTATTAAATATTTTAATAAAATGAGCGCTTAAAGACGGTATGTCCTCGGACCGCTCCCTAAGGGGCGGCATCAACAAGTGCACTACGTTGAGTCGGTAAAAAAGATCTTCCCGGAAAGTACCGCGTTTAACTTCCTGCTCCAGGTTTTTGGCCGTGGCAGCAATGATCCGGACATCCATCTTTTGCAGTTTGCTCGATCCAACCGGTTGAATTTCTTTTTCTTGTAAAACACGCAAGAGCTTCACCTGCAGGACAACCGAAAGTTCTCCGATCTCGTCAAGGAATAGCGTGCCGTTTTCCGCCTCGGTAAACAGCCCTTTTTTATTCCGATCCGCCCCGGTAAACGCTCCTTTTACGTAACCAAAAAGCTCGCTTTCGAGTAAGTTTTCTGGGATTCCTCCGCAATTTACCGGAATGAATGGCCCTTTTCCATGGCGGCTTCTGCCATGGACGGCTCGGGCCATCAGCTCTTTACCCGTACCGCTTTCACCGGTCACCAGAACGGTCGTATCGTAGCCGGCCACTTTGTCGGCCAGCTGAATAACGTCCTGCATGACCCGGCTGGATAAGATCATCCGGCCGTAGCGTTTCGGCGCGGTCAGTCGTTCAACTTTTTGTTTTAAATGCCGATTTTCACGCAGGAGTCGCTCACGTTCCTCGGCTTTCTTCAATGTTAACAAAACTTCGTCATTTTTAAAGGGTTTGGAAATATAGTCATACGCTCCGAGCTTCATCGCTTCTAAGGCCAAATCGATACTTCCAAAGGCCGACATCATGATGATGGTCGCCGCGTGGGTCATTTTTTGGGCGTTTTTTAGAAACGTCATGCCGTCCATGCCCGGCATCTTGATATCGCAGAGAATAAAATCGTAATGATTTTCAGAGAGTCGGGTTAACCCGGCCTGGCCATCGGAGGCAGTGCTGACTTCATATCCGTTCCGCTTTAGCATGGCGGACAACATATGGCGCATGTTCTCTTCGTCATCGATGACTAGCAGCATACCCATCTGTTCGGTCATGAAACTCACCCTTTTATTGTCCCACACGGGGAATGTGAGAAAAACCCTCGCCTTTAGGCGAAGACTTTAGTTTAATTGTTGATGCTGCCGCAAGGATTCAAGGGGTCAAGGGTTAAGGGATTCAAGGAAAGGCTTGGATGGTCTTTTCACTTGACCCCTCGAACCCTTGGATCCTTGGACCCCAAACCTTCGGCTTTAGCCGAAGGGTGTTGACTTAATCCAATTGAACATACTTTCCATCATTTTTCCGCAGCCCCTGGTTCTGTTTTTAAAGGAAGTTCAATCACAACTTCGGTACCGGCTTTTCCGGTTGACCCGATCAGCATCCGGCCACCAAAATTTTCAATGATCGCATGGGAAACGAAAAGGCCCAAACCAGTTCCCTTGCCCGGTTCTTTGGTCGTAAAAAACGGATCAAACACTTTGGGTAAATCCTCTTTATTGATTCCCGCTCCGTTGTCCCGAATCCGGATCCGCACCCATTGGTCGGCCTTCTTCCCGTGGCCTGAGTCAACCAATTCGGTTATGATCATGATCCGTCTTTTTTCTATGGACGAGGCCACAACGGCATCCACCCCATTGAGCAAACAATTGATAAATACTTGGCGAAGCTGATCCGGATCGGCAAAGACCGTATCTTTTTTTGCTTCAAATTGCTCAATAATGTCTACAGTTTCCTTTTTCAATGGGATGTTAAACATTTCGACAGATTCGGCCAGAAGCAGATGGACCGATACGTTGTCCGGCGCCAGGCGACCTGGACGCGAAAAATCGAGCAATTTCCGTATCAGCCCGCCAATCCGTTCCAGTTCGTTTTCAGCGCGATCCATATAATCTTTCTTTTCCCCATCTGGTACATCCACCTGACCAATGAGGTCCAGATAACCCTGGATAATACCGACCGGATTGCCTATTTCGTGCGCCAATCCGGCGGCCAATCGGCCAACCGAAGCTAGCTTTTCCGTACGGACCATCTCCTCCTGGGTATCCCGTAGCTGTTGATTGGCTTCCCGAAGGGATCGAACCGTGGTTTTCAGTTTATCCTTGTCCGCTTCGATACGCTGAATCATTTGATTGAGTGACATTGAAAGCCGGCGAAATTCATTATCTTCTTTAATAGCCATGAAGTTGAGGCCCTCGCTCTCGGTATACGCCTCCGACAATTTGGCCAGCCGTTCGATGGGATGAATCACCGTTTTCACTATTCGAACCAGTCCCACTATTGTCAGGATTATTAAATTGATCAGGATATAGAGGAAAACGATTTTTTGATTGGCCACAAACTGCTTTGCCAGCGACTGTATCGGCATGGCCATGGCGATTGCAAACGGCTCGGAGTATTCCATATTAAAGGGCATGGCGATGAAGATATACCGATTCGCGATGGAAACAAAATGGGTTCCGGAATTTTCTATGTCCGATTGCACCTTGCCGGTGGAAACCGCCAGTCGCGACAGATCGTTTAATTTTGGATGATATTTGCAGGGATCGGATGACAAAAATGGCGTCATTCCAGCTGATTGTAACAAGGCACATTCGGCGCCGGTAAGTGATGCTAGTCGGTGAACGGCCTCCGCGACGTCGTCCTTTTCGAAATTGATATGCCCGGCCGAAACCGCCATTGCCACTTTAAGGCGATTGATTTCCGACCCCATCATATCCCGCTGCCAAAACATTGTCAGCACAATGTTGATTAGAACCATGCCTGCACCCAAAAGCAGGACAAAGGTTGTGCCGATTTTGAATTTTAATCCTTGCAAAATGCCACCGCTAATATTTTCCCCGAATCATGATGACCTTCAACGTAAAGAAAAAATCCAATGGTTTCAAGAAAAAACCATTTTAACAAACCCGAGGTTTAGCCGTTTTTTTGGCAGGTCAAAAGAAACGAACCAATTGCCATAAATAGATAATCCTGTATAAAATAACGGCTACAAACCACTCAATAATCGGGACATGTGATGAAACTTTTTTGGACGATCCTGGTCATTCTGTACGCGCTCTCCCCGGTGGACCTTTTCCCGGAAGCACTCCTCGGCGGATGGGGGTGGCTGGAAGACCTGATCCTTTTATTCGTGTTGTGGAATTATCTCCGCGGCGGTGGCAACCCGTTGGGTATGTTTAGGTACGGCCGATCACAAAAATCCGGGCAAAATGCTGGTCAGAAAGGCGGTTTCGATCAGGGAGAAACAGCTTCAAACCGGAAAGATAGCCGATATCCTGGGGACCCTTTCGCAGTTCTGGGTGTGACCCGAAACAGCAGCCGCGAAGAGATCAAAGCTGCTTATCGAAAAATGGCCACCAAGTATCACCCGGATAAGGTTGAGCACCTGGGCGAAGAGTTCCGTGAACTGGCCGAAGCCCGGTTCAAGGAGGTCCAGGAAGCCTATCGGCAAATCAGTGAGGAAAATTCTAAGCGCTGATTCATAAAATCGGTCACGTTTAACAATCTCACCACTGAGCACGCGGAGTTCGCAGAGAAATGGCGGCTGTTAATAAGAAAATCATGTTCTCTCAGGTCTCAGCGAACGCTTTGGTTAAATAAAAAAATCCCGTAAAACGTAACAATATTTTTGAATAAATGCACTATAGCAACTTTCACAAAAACGTTCCGATTGAATAAACCATCGGGGTCCAAATCGGTATCGGGAGCCATGAATGGCCACCACTGCATCCTACAAATGTTTCGATACCGATTTCGATAGCAATCCCGACCCCGATATCTTTCGGAACAGTTTTTTGAAAATCGGTATATTTCGTGATCGAAAAGACTTGTTATCCATCCTGGGTCTGAAGCACCATTTTATTATTTGTCCATGAATGAAATTTGGCATTAACCGTCTTTTCTTCACCGAAAATATTCATTACACGGACACCACCGGCGACTGCCTGCATCCGGTCCACCGCCTCCATAATCAACTTCTCTTCGTTTTGATTCATCAAATAGACACGTTGCTCACACATTGCGCTATCCTTTCAATATTCATTTAAGGCCATTGAAAAATATCAATTTTTTTACCCATGGATCCCGGAGATATAATATTCTCACTTCTCACTTGTACAATCAGTGCGATCAGAAGCCCAAATATCATCCCATACTATCTAGTTTCCATCCATAAATGGTCTATTTGCCCAATCTCGGCGCCAATCGGCGGGAGCGCTGGTGCAGCATACCACCGTATGCCTCCACGCAATCCCTTGATTCCCTTGACCTTGGACAAAATTCCTCATTTCTGAATTGGAAACGTCACCAGGCACACATTTTTAAAAAACAATTAATGGATGGGGACTATCTAATTTACCATGAATGGTGCCAAGAGAATATATTTTTCTTTTTTTATCAAATCCATTACGATAATTTGGTTCAATGCTCGCAATAAAACGAGAGCAATCAGATCAAGGGGATATAACCAGGCTATGAATTCAGATCATTTAGCCACCACCCCCATCAAGGTGAATGAAAAAGTCCGCTTGTGGGTGATCAGCGCGGCCCTTCTGGCCCTTTTCATTGGCGCCATGGACTCGTTGATTATGTCAGCGGCGATGCCGACCATTATTGCGGACCTGGGAGGCCTGGATATTTATAGCTGGGTTTATACCGCCTATTTTTTAGCCCGCGCCGTTGCCTTACCGGTATTCGGAAAACTGGCCGATCTTTTCAAGACCAAAATCTTGTTCGTAACTTCCATCGGCGCCTTTATGATCTCCTCTCTTGTGGCCGGTATATCTCCCAATATGACGGTGCTGATCGTGGCCCGCGTTTTCCAGGGAATCGCCGCCGGTGGTAATTTTGCACTGGTGTATGTCGTGTTAACAGACATGTCACCACCAGGAAAACGTGCCAAAACCCTCTCTCTGGCAAGTTTCATCTGGGGCATTGCTTCGGTTCTGGGACCAACCATTGGCGGGGTCATTGTTACCTATTTTTCCTGGCGCTGGGTCTTTTTCATCAATATTCCGATCTGTCTCTTTTCAATCACGTTGCTCGCCGTCTACCTGGTTGAGATCCGCCCCAAGAAGAATCGCGTCAATCTTGATATGGCCGGTGTGGCTACCCTTTCATTCACCATCGTGGGGCTATTAACACTGCTGATGCTCGGTGGTCGTGATTTCGGCTGGCTATCGTCTGTATCCATAGGTCTTGTAATTATCACGCTGGTATCCGGATTCGGATTTTACCTTTCTGAAAAAAGGGCCAGGGAACCGATTCTGGCACTGAAATTTTTCACAATTCGAGGATTCAGCATCGGCAACCTTTCCGTTTTTTTTAGCAGTTTTGCCATCTTCTCTCTTTTTGCCTACGCACCGCTTTTTATCCAGGGGGCCCTTGGCAGGTCGCCTATGCAAGTTGGCGTGGCCATGCTCTCCCTTAGCCTGGGATGGTCTCTCGGCTCTTTGTTGCTCGGCCAGGTTTTTTATCGTTTGGAAAGGAAAACAGCGTCTATTATTGGCGCGATCTTTCTCGTTATCGGTTCCGGATTGACTTTAATGTTCAACCACCAAACATCCATGACAACCTGCTTCTGGGTATTTCAACTGGTGGGGATCGGAATGGGGTTTGTCGCAATCTCCACCCTATTGGTGGTGCAAAACGCTTTGGATGAATCCGATCTGGGGGTCGCTACATCTTCCAATCAATTCGCCCGGTCATTGGGAGGAACGATCGGGATCGGCGTATCAGGAGTATTTGTAACAGCCAAAATCCGGACGACAATGGATGCGCTGAGCCTCTCTGGAGTTATCGGCGCGCTACCCGCAAATCTCGTTATCCAGCTTCGTGAAAACTACGAGCGCCTGTTTCAACCCGGATTCCAATCTCAACTGCTCCCGCAAGTGAAAATGGCACTTCAAAAAACAATGGGTGAAAATATGCGGGTGGTGTTCTGGATTGTTTTAGCGGCTTCGCTGCTTTGCTTTATTTCCTGCCTGTTCTTACCGGCTGGAAAACGAATGAGGGCCTGATTTTGATTTTTTATAAATCACCTCAAGTTGACAAAAGCAGGATACCTGTAAATAATTAGAGTGAAAACCATAGGAAAATGTTAATGAATGAAAGGAGTAAAAAATGCCGATTAAAAAATATGATGGCCTTTTAGCAACCGAGGTCCAAATGGAAGGTGTGTCAAACGTTTTTAAGAAAGTGCCGATCGGGGAAAAAGAGGGTTGGGATGGATACACCTTAAGGACCTTTACCCTCGGTTCGGGTGGGTATACCCCCCGTCATTCCCATGATTGGGAGCATGTCAATTATATCATCAGGGGCAAGGGAAAACTGATGATGGACGGCAAAGAGCAGGATGTCATTGAAAGAGACTTTGCCTTTGTACCATCAAACACCGAGCACCAGTTTTCCAATCCCCATGATGAGGAATTCGAATTTATCTGCATTGTACCGAACCGTGGGGAATATTGAGTAGCAAGTGTCTTTGAAATATCTAACAACCCAAAACACATATCATTCTCCCAGATGTCAGACGCCCGGGTATCTGCAAAAAAATGCGACCCTGGTATTCTATACTTGGATTGCAAGGATTGTTTGGACAGCCTCCCGTTTGGCCAAAAATGGGATTTATACCGATGAACGTTGGACTCAAAGCAGTTTAAATGTCGTCAAAGCACTTGAGTCCGTAGGCGGCCGTTTCAATTTTGAAAACCTGGATGCCGTTCGGGGGCTCGAACCTCCCTGTGTATTTATTGGCAATCACATGAGTATTTTGGAAACATTCATCCTGCCTTGCCTGGTCGAACCCTATTTTAATGTGACCTTTGTTGTAAAAGAAAGCCTTATATCCTATCCCTTCTTCAAACATGTCATGCGAAGCCGCAACCCGATTGTCGTGGGCCGTACCAACCCGCGTGAGGACCTTCGGGCCGTTCTGAAGGAAGGAGAAAAACGGCTAAAGGCCGGTACATCCATCTTCGTTTTTCCGCAAACAACACGTACCATCGACTTTGATCCTAAAAAGTTTAATACGCTCGGCGTCAAACTCGCCAAACGCGTCAATGTTCCGGTAATACCGATGGCCCTTAAAACCGATGCCTGGGGAATTGGGGGTAAGTACAAAGACTTTGGCAAAATTCGACCTGAAATACCGGTACATATCTGTTTCGGTGATCCCATCCGGGTAAAGGGTTCAGGCAAACAGGAACATAATCAAATTATCGATTTTATATCATCCAAACTATATTCTTGGAAAAATGAAGCAACTTAACAACTACCATCTAGAACCGTTAAGCCGGTTCATATGTAAAACCCCGATCGAGCGAAAGTGGAGGATGCCTCAGATACAAGGCATCAAGGGTGACGCTGTAGCGCACTACCGCGAACCCTTGATAACGCCGCAGGTGAGGTATGATCGGCTTTCCTACCGGACCGCTATCGCGGGGGCCGAAAGGCCAACAAAATGAGATTGTTTTATGATTAACTATCTCATTCATTGAAGCATTATGGAACTATAACCGAATTGAAGATTTATATCATAAATTAAAATACTTAAGTTGAGTTTCTCATTTTTTTAACGCTCGTTTGGGGTAAAACCAACCATTGAGATTTCGCCGAAAAAAACCAAGAGGTAGCCGTTTAGCATGTTCCGTTTCAATCGTTTTGACGTCGCTGCTTTACCCCGAATCATTTTTGGTTCCGGCCGTATTAAAGAGCTGGCAGGGATAGTGCAGGAATTGGGCCATCAGGTCCTGGTGGTCACCGGTGCAAAATCATTTCATTCAAGCGCCCATTGGCAACTCCTGATTGATTCGCTGGAATCCCGAGGCATTCGGTGGGATCATGTCACTATTGATGACGAACCCTCTCCATCGGAAATTGACAAAATCGTAATCCAATTCTGCAATCGGAATGTCGAAGTAGTTATCGGTATTGGTGGCGGCAGCGCCATGGATGGTGCCAAAGCGGTGGTCGGCCTCCTTCCCTCAGGGAATTCGGTGATGGATTATCTTGAAGGGGTCGGGCGGGGCATTCCTTACAGGGGACCGGCCACGCCATTAATCGCCGTGCCGACCACCGCCGGAACGGGAAGCGAGGCCACCAAGAATGCCGTGCTTAGTCAACGGGGCAACGGGGGATTTAAAAAATCTTTCCGACATGCCTCATTGGTGCCTAAAGTAGCATTGCTGGATCCGGATCTAATGCAAGCGTTGCCCCGGCTATTGGTGGCATATCAAGGAATGGATGCATTGACCCAATTGATTGAGTCTTATGTCTCGATCAATGCGAATCCTTTCACCGATGCCCTGGCCCTTTCGGGAATCGCGGCCGTCAGAGACGGTTTATTTTCCGCGATTGAAGGTACGGGAATTAAAGCCGCGCAGGGTCGATCGGCGATGATGTATGCCGCCTTGATCTCGGGGATTACCCTTGCGCAGACGGGGCTGGGATCGGTCCATGGGTTGGCATCCCCTTTAGGAGCCCTCTTTCCCATCCCTCATGGTGTCATTTGCGGGACATTGTTGGGGGCGGCGACACAAGTGAATATTGAGTCCATGCAATCCCGAGAGCCGGAAAACCCCGCATTGTCACGTTATGCCCGGATCAGTCGTATTTTAAGCAAAGATCCAGTGCTGGCAGCAAATGAAACCCGAGCGCTGAAAAATTTGGTAGATACGGTGAATGCCTGGGTAAAGCAACTGAAGATGCCACTTCTAAGCGAATATGGGATCAACCGCACTGATTTTCCTCGGATCGTGGCGAACTGCCGGGGTGGAAGCATGAGAACAAATCCGTTGGTCTTGACCGACGCGGAAGTGACATCGATACTCTCACGTCGAATTTAGTCAAAACAGATTAATTTTTGGTACGAGATCCCCAACAGAAACCATCCATAAGAGGCACTCACCATGATTACACTACCGATTTACAGCCAAGATGCCACGTACACGGTCAACCCCTCCAAAATCATTGCCCTGGGTTTGAATTATCGCGATCATATCGCCGAAAGCCAATCCGTCAAGGTAAGCGGGTTTACCAATGATATCCCTACCGAACCCGTGTTGTTTCCCAAGACACCCAATGTCTTGATCGGTCCGGAAGCGCCCATCGTCATTCCGCAGTTTTTAAAAAGCTACGATTTCGAGGAACCTCGGGTTGATTACGAAGCTGAGCTGGCCCTGATCATAAAGGATCACTGTAAGAATATTCCCACCGAAGAAGCGTTCAGCCATGTGTTCGGGTACACCTGCATGAACGATATCAGCCAGCGGAATTTACAAAACGGGGACCGTTCCGGATGGTTCAGGGGGAAATCTCTGGATACATTCGGCCCTATCGGCCCTCAGGTCGTAACGCCGGAGGATATCGGCAATCCGCAAAATCTCGCCGTTCGCTGCCGGCTGAACGAAAAAACGGTTCAAAATGGAAATACGCGCCAGATGATCTTCACAATCCCAGATATCATCGCCTTTGTGTCCAAGAACTTTACGTTAATGCCCGGGGATATTATCATGACCGGCACACCCAGCGGTGTGGGACCTTTGCATCACAATGATGTGGTCGAAGTGGAGATTGATGGGATCGGAACTTTGCGCAATCCGGTGGTGGATGAATCCCGTCAAATCGATTAAATTTGATCTTAGTTTTTCTAAAAATCAATAAAATCTGACATTGTATAGCCATGATGTATAGCAGAAAGCTTCAACTCAGCCCTGAGCGTTGTAGATGATGATATCACAAATTTTTATGGTCTTTAATTATTTCAGCCTTGTTAGATCTTATATTATTCTCAAAAGTTTTAGGCCGTCACGAAAAAGAATAAATGCTAAAACACATAATACCAAGCCGAGGAAACGCATTGTGTATATGTACACATTGCCAACTAAAAAAGATTTTGATTTGCCAACCAATATCGCCAATACAATTTTTGAGCCCGCTAACAAAGCATAAAAACTACAAATGAAAGCCAAAGCCGCAATGATGCTTTGGCTCATTGCCTTGGTTATAGTTGGAGCACCAACACTTAGCCAAAATAAGTAGGGATGCGGGCTTAGAGCATTTACTAATATCCCTTTTGTTAAGGATTTAGGCTTTGTCTCTTTGAGATTTAGTTCAACTCCTTTCGTACGTATACTTTCGTAGCCCATAAACAAAATAACGAAACCACCTGTCAGTGAAATTATTCCTAATATGTTATGGAAATTGGATAACTTTGCCAGAATGAATAAAGTTAAAATGATTATTGGCAAATCGGTGATAATTGGAGCGAGAGCAACTTTAACACCAAATTAATATCATGTTGAAGAGTTTCAGAAATTACAAGAGTCAAGAGTGGACCTGGGGCAAAACCTGCCGATAAGCCTAATATGGTTCCGATGGTCAAGAAATTTATCATTTTTGATTTTCTGACTCGACTGCCATAGTGTTTACTCTATGAAAATACCCGACGTTGTTTTGCAATACAGATAAATTGAGAGACTGTCGATATTTGTTACATTAGATGATTAAATCTGCTAAAAACATAGACATCTACTTGAATTGAACACCACAGAAATAAGGTTATTTTTGTTTAATATAGTGCCCATAATGAAATTTTCTCTAAAAATAACTTTCGTCCTTCTAACAATCACGATGATTATCTTTATCAATGGGGGAGCATATGGCAAAATGAATGCGGACAAACCCAATCTTCCAAAAACTGTTGGCGTTTGGAATAGACTTGAAGCGCCTCGAATTATTAACTCGAAGAACATCTTTAAATACATGAATGGCGCCGGTGAGCTTTATCTGGGCTATCGATTCCGTCATCTTGAGGTCTTTGATTATACTTCTGCTGATCAAGGTAATATTCTGGTGGAATTGTATTTTATGGAAAGCCCCGACGATGCGTTTGGTTTGCTTTCCCTGGATTGGGGCGGTGAACCGGTATCCTTTGACGGTGCCCCTGCAGCGATATCAAACCAATATTTTACGGCATCCACCCGGGCGCTCTATGGTGGAGGTCTGTTGAGGCTGTGGTCTGATGATATTTATACTCGAATTATGGCCGAACGTGAGACGCCGGCATCAAAGGAAGCGGTCCTTGCGCTCGGCAAGGCCATTGCTGCCAGCACTCAGAATCCACCGGAGCCGGCACTCGTAAAATTACTGCCCATTAAGATTGACGCTGGCTGGAAATTACGGGCGGACAGACTGAGTTTTTTTCGTTCTCATTTGGTACTTAATTCAATTTATTACCTCAGCCATGAAAATATTCTCGATCTCGATCTCTCAGCAGAAGCCGTTAGTGCGCCCTATCAATACATTCCCGGCTCAGGCAATCCGAAACGAAGTCAATTTCTGCTGGTGCAATATAAAAACCATGAACGTGCGCTCCAAGCCCTGAACCGTTTTCATGATGCCTATCTACCTGGCTATAAGAAAAAAATAACGGAGGAAACAACCGCTGACAGCCTGAGTCTTTTTAAACTGGAGGACGGCTGGATTGCATATAAACTGATAGGTAAACACATCGCGATCGTGTTTGAAAGTCCTGACCCGGAATCTGTCCGGACAATCCTTCAGAAAAACGAGTCCAATTTACTGAAGAAAGGAGAGGGATCATGAAAGATATAATGCCAGTCTTAACCAGAAGAGATTTTATCCGGGGGACCGTCGGTGTAACCCTCGGTGCCTCTGTTTTCGGACTTCAGTGGCCCAAGGAAGAAGCTAGGGCAACGGTTACGAGTGTAGTGACAGTCGTACGCGACAAAAAGGCCATGGATTCTGGAAAAAACATGGACATCACTGTCCTTGAGAAAATGCTTGTCGAGACATTGATCAGAGTTACCGGCCAGAAGAATACAAAGGATGCTTGGCTAAGCCTTGTCAAACCAAACGATGTGATTGGCTTAGTGCCCACCGATCACCTGAATCCAACCCATGATGAAGTCGTGGATGTTGTCAAAAATTCATTGATGGACGCTGGAATTACCGAAGACAGGATTCGAGATGCACAGGGCCCGCGGAATGCCAAAAAATGTGACGCTTTAATTGCGATTCCGGGGCTGAAAGCGCACTGGTTGACCGGAATTGGCACGGTTCTGAAAAACTACATCATGTATTCCGGCAGCCCAAGCAGTTATCATCAAAGCAACAGCGCCAAGTTAGGGGAAATCTGGAACCTTCCGTTTGTCAAAGGCAAGACGAAACTGGTTCTGGTGGATTCGCTTTATCCGCTCTGTGACAAGGGACCGCAGCCGGATCCAAGATACCAATGGAATTATAATGGACTCATCGCCGGGACCGATCCGGTTGCCGTTGAAACGGTTTGTTTAAAAATTATTACTGAAAAAAGGAAAGTCATCCGAGGTGAATCTTGGCCCCTTTCGCCCCCGCCGATTTGTGTGGAAGCCGCAGATAAAGTCTATGGACTGGGGACGAGCCGAATGGACCAAATCCAAATTGAGCATTCCGGCTGGGATCACGAATTGTTGCTATAATCCCATATCGAGGGAAAAAGATGCGGTGGCCTGTTGCCTGTTAACCGCTTTTGTGGCAAAAATATGGGAATTTAGGAGGTTTCTGGCGCTCATCAAATCATCCCGATCCGACTTTGAAATGTTTGGGGAAACAGGTGAAATCCATGAAATTTAATCAACCGATTACGCGTAGAGAATCCATTCGTAAACTTTTAAAATGGTCCGGGTGCCTCACTTTTGCCGGTGCAACCCGCTGGCCATTTTTTGGATTGGCCACGGCAGATGCCAAGGTCGCAAACCAAAAATTTATTATTGAGGGCATCGGTCAAACAGATATTTTTTCCGTCAAAGACCTGACGCGAAAAGTCTTTGAAGCTGCAGGAGGAATAAGGCAATTTGTATCGAAAGGTGATGTGGTGGTTATCAAGCCGAACATTTCCTGGGGTAGACCGCCGAACATGGCTGCCACCACAAATCCGGAAGTATTGCAGGCGGTCATCGAGCTTTGTCAGGAAGCGGGTGCTAAAAAGGTCCGAATCGCTGACAATACCATTGACGATGCGAAATTTTGTTTTTCTGTATCCGGTGCAGCAAATGTAGCTAAAATAACCGGGGCGGAACTCATCAATCCAGATTCATCTTTAATGCGCGAGATGAAGCTTCAGGGGGATCGTCTGGATGTCTGGCCGGTTTATTTACCCATCGTTGAGGCGGACAAGCTCATCAACCTGCCGGTTGCCAAGGATCACATCCTGAGTTCCCTGACACTCGGTATGAAGAATTGGTTCGGTGCGATTGGCGGAAGGCGCGGCTCGCTCCACGGAGAAATACATCCAAATATTGTCGATCTGGCCCAGTTTTTCAAACCTACTATTACATTAATAGATGCCACTCGAATCATGAAAAGAAATGGTCCTTCAGGTGGAAGCACATCTGATGTCGTCACAAAAAATACGCTTATTTTAAGCGATGATCCGGTCGCTGCGGATGGCAAAGCGGCTTTACTTTTTGGCAAAGAACCACAGAATATTGGGCACATCGAATTGGCTAAGAAGCGAGGGCTCGGAACCTACGATTTTTCAAAGTTACTTCAAAAAAAAGTGAGTATATAAATTCAGTTTAAACAGATTAACGAATCAGTTATGATGCGCCAGTTTAACATTACTTGCATTGACCGTAACTATTTTCTGTTCGATTCATTTTTGCCAATATTTTTGGTATCCTTAACAATAGCCGATTCGATCTGTCGGCGTCAAAATATTTTTCCAGCCTCCACCAAGCGATTCGATGATCGATAATCTGCGCGGGCAATGCAACTTACAGCCGAACCGAAAATTATACCTCAGTCCAGATATTTACAAAACAACCACCCCTGTTAAATAAGGTCGTTGATTTCTCAATCAGCCGTTAATAATCCTCATGCCGTGCTCGTCGTAGCGATCTCCCTTGACTTGGTAAGCAAGACGATTCAGCCTTTTCAACTCGTCATCTGCCAGGACAGTATCGTATGCACCGAGGTTGACCTTCAAATTATCGAGCTTGGACGTTCCAGGAATTGTCATGACATGATCGCCGCGGCTAAGGACCCAAGCAAGCGCGACTTGTGCTGGCTTGCACGATTTTGCGGATGCTAACGCTTCGATTTCCGCGACAAGCGCAACATTCGCTTCGTAGGCATCTCCCTGAAATCGCGGAGTCAGCGTCCGAAAGTCGCCCTCTGCAGGGCGAACGTCCTGCTTAAATCTCCCCGATAACATGCCGCGCCCCAGCGGTGAATACGCCACGAGCGTCGCACCGACCTCAAGACAGGCCGGAATCACCGAATCCTCAATATCGCGACTGAAAATGGAGTACTCGGATTGCACAGCCGAAATCGAGTGAACCTCGGCAGCACGACGTATCGTGGGGGCGGCCGCCTCGGATAAACCAATTGCCCGAACCTTTCCCTCAGTAACCAGTTCGGCCATTGCCGCAGCCGTTTCCTCAATCGGGGTCGCAGGGTCCACTCGATGGAGATAATAGAGGTCGATCACGTCGGTCTGTAGTCGCTTTAGCGAGCCCTCCACCGCGCGTCGGCAATTTGCGCGTGAGCCGTCGATCCCAACGGCGGCCACGGTCTCGGGATCACGGATTGGCCCAAATTTAGTCGCAATGAAGACCTTGTCACGGCGATCATGAAATGCTTCGCCCAATAAGGTTTCATTCGCCCCCATGCCATAGAGCTCCGCCGTATCAAAGTGCTGCACACCGAGCTCAATGGCAGCGTGGAGAAGCCCAATGGCAGTTTTTCGATCAGTGGGCGGGCCATAGAATTCTGATAGCCCCATGCAGCCAAGCCCAATTGCTGGAAGACTCGTTTCTGTCTGCCCGAGCATTCTTGCGTTCATCGGTAATTTTCCTTTCCTAAAGGATTGAAACGGTATACTTGAGAATTCGTGATCATGAATACTCAAGTCTCGGTCGAGTAGACCGGGGCCTCCCGTGGCTATAGGCTGAAGTTTGTTTTCTCTGTTTGCCGCCTGGTTTCCCGGCGGTGCCACAAGATCTCAGCCATACCTTCAGTTGTTCCCCGGCCCCTACACA
>Ga0316198_10000050_pt1 | contig 44720 bp, 39 predicted proteins | sample OudBieAanoxic_MG_FD_204935 | JGI IMG/M metagenome (GOLD analysis project Ga0316198, IMG submission 204935) | Coastal sediment microbial communities from Oude Bieten Haven, Netherlands - site A anoxic | ecosystem: Environmental > Aquatic > Marine > Coastal > Sediment | place: Netherlands... | reverse complement strand
GAGATCTTCGGCGGGATAGCTTGTGGCTTTTTAGCGAGAAGATGAAATGAATGCGCCCCAAATATACTTTGAAGATCTAAAGGGTGGCATCCGTGAAGGTGATTTGGATTGATATTCCGTGTGTGATTTTGGTGCATATCTGCCTCCTTTTTCTACTTTTAATAGAAAAATCAAACAGATAATGCGCTTAAACCACTTAAACGTCAATTACCATTTTGTTACGTTTTAATTGAGATTATCTTACCAATTGGAAATTATGGAAATGCTCCTGATATGCTTTGCTGATCACCACGATACCACGTGAGTCGTTATTCTGGAAAGGTTTGTCCGCAACAATATCGATCATGAACTCAGGAATCCATGCAACAGACCTCTGAATCGAAAACTGTATCGGGAGAGGGTGCCTTTGAGATGGAAAATCATCGAAAAGGAAACCTTGGGTAGGTCATTTCCGGCGCCCCCCTTTACCGCCACCGCCTCGACCGCCGCCTCCTCCTGTTCCATCCCTTCGACCTTTACCACCACCTCGTCCTAACCCCCTTCCAACATTTTTTCCTCCGGAGGTGTTTTCATTATCCACCTTATTTCGCCCACTGCTTTCGGAGCCGTCATGATTCGTTTCCTTGTCTGTCTCTTTTTGCATGATACTCTCCATTCCTTGGGTTTCTTCATTTAACAGCCTGCCAGATGGTAATTCTCTTTTTTAAGGCTATCGACGGTTGTCTTGTTTTTTCTGGAAACTGATTTTGATTTTTTAAATAATTTACTGCAATTGGGAATGCGTTTCAAACGCAATTCGTTCCTGATTAAGTTGCTAATTTCTTGTTAATTTCCCATTCTGTTTCATCATCTTGTTGAATTTAGATGTTCTGAAAATTAGTGTTTGAAACACTCATGGTTTGACCGTTGTAAATAAGTTTCCTTTCTCTCGTTTATTTAAGAGTAGCTTGTGCTACCGGACCGCTATCGCGGGGGCCGAAAGGCCAACAAAATGAGATTGTTTTATGATTAACTATCGCATTCATTGAAGCATTATGAATATTTAACTGAATTGAAAATTTATATTACAATTCTAAATTCTTAAATTGAGCTTCTCATTTTGTTTACGCTCATTTGGGGTGTTACATTGACTAACCCACTTTGGCTGATCGGCGGGATGGCTTTTTCCTTGCCTTTTTCGCCAAGTCCCGGACCCGGGCAATATCTTCATCGCTGAACACACCGTTCACGCCGGAAATTGCAGCCAGGCGCATGCCATGTTTCAGCCCCAGTCGGTAAATTTCCCGCACTTTTTCCCATTCGATTTCACGTCCAACGGTAAAGGATTCAAACCGTCCCTCAAGGGCCAGGACAATGGTCTCGGCCAGGCAGGCATAGGCCACCTGGTGAGGCAGGCCGATGTCTTTCATCTCCGGGTTACCTGGGAGCAGAATTTCACCCGACTCGATCACGAGCACATCAGGACGTTTGGCCACATCTTCCGGGGACAGATCCAGGGGGCGGGCCACATCGGTGATGACGCAGCCAGGTTTGACCTTGGTAATATCGAGAACTTTTTTTCCGGCGCCCGACGTGGCAGTCACGATAACATCCATTTTCTCGATATCCTTATCGGCCCGGGTGGAAATATGCACGGTGACATCCGGGGTCTCTTTAAGGATCGATTCTTTTAGGGCCAGAAGTTTGGCCATATTCCGGCCTTTCATGTAAATTTCCTCGCAAGCCTTGGCCAGCAGACGGCAGCAAACCGATCCGATCGCCCCGGTAGCGCCGAGGACCATGGCTTTTCCTTTGATACGTTGGCCTTGCGTCAACTTAACCAACCCCATCCGGCGCACGGCATCGGCAGCAGCCCAGAGGGCCGCGGAGGCACTATAACTGTTTCCCGTCGTAATCGGAATATCGGCCTGTTTCGCCACGGTGACGCCGGCGTCGCCCACGACTTTGGTGAATGCCCCCAGCCCCATGATCTGAGCGCCCATGCGTTTGGCCATTCGGGCCGCCTGAAGCAGACGGCGGTAAGTGAATTCGGGGCGGTGGGACAGCATCTGTTTGGGCGTGCCGCCAATGGTGATCAACCAGCCCTCCGCTTCTACTCCGGTGGGTGATTTGATCCCGGTCACGCGCGTGTACACCCATGGTGGGGCATAGGCGATTACTTTTTCGACGGTATCCAGAAACGCCGGCGGGGAAACCTGGGATAGGAAATCAATGGCCTTTTCAGCTTTCAGATACTCCTGGGAAAGGGGATGGATGACAAATGCAAAACGGTTCACTCGTCTGGGTTTCCCGGCCGGGTAGATGATCCGCGGATCCATCTTCTGCTCGCTGATCACTTCCAACAGATCATCTGAATCAAGCGTTTCCGGAGTTTTCCCGAGGGCTGCCATAATGAGTGCTTCCATTACGCTCAGGCCCACGACATGTTCGAGTATTTTGGGCGTGGCATCGATGATAACATCCACGCCGCGCTGTTTCAGGAATTCAACCCGGTCGTCATAGGCGGTGGCGGTGATAATGGTTTTGCCGCCCAGCTCTTCCACCGTCGTGTCTTGTAGGTATTTGAAAAAGTTGTGATAGGGCACCACAATGATATTGGCTTTTTGCATGGCTTTGCGCAGGATATGGTTGTTCCAGGTGTGAATTGGGGTAATCGAGGTGGCCAAAAAGTTGGTAGGGACCCATTTGAGTATCTCATGGGCACCGGCGGCGTAGCGTTCCATGTCTATCAGCGTAAATAAAAATTTCGGAATGCCGTTTTCGATGACCGGGTCGGCAAAAGACTGATTGTCGGTGTACTCGGCCATCACCTGGGCAATTTTGTAATGGGTCAGGCCTGACAGATAGAGCACCCGGGAATTATAAAAAAAACGGCTGAACTTGAAATTGATGTGTCGTAATGACCATTCAAAAGCGACGTTGCGGAGCATGCTGCCCATGGTGATGGGGGTATAGACCTGGGAAGCGAGTTGATTGAGGTGCTCCGAATGACGGGATGCCGACCAGACCGGGCCGACGGTATCGGGAAATTGCAGCCCACTCAGGGCAAAGGTGGTCGCCCGGTCATCCCATTTTTTTAAGAGGTCGGCGGCTTTGTTGAAATCCCCGTCGGAACCGAAACGCCGGATGGCAAAGTCCTGGCCGAGAAATTCCGTTTCGAATTCAAAATCCTCGCTGGCGGGTCCCAAACTGATGGAAATGATCTGTTTCATAATGGCGCTCCTCGATTTTTTTCATGGGCAGTTACGCTCAGCCATCTTCACCGATGGCATCCACCGGGCAATGCTGCATAGCTTTCCGGCACACGCCTGCTTCCTCCGCGGATATGGGCTGGCTCCAGACATAGGCGGAATCGGTCATTGTATCAGGGTCAAGGTCTTCCCTGAAATGGGAGGGTGCCAGTACCACGCACAGGGCGCACCCGATGCAGTCATCATCTACGAAATATTTGCCGGGCACATTCCGAATAAATTTGGGGTTTGGAGGGGACATGGAAATTCGTACCGGTTGAGGTCTCGTCAATTGGCAGATACCGGAGAGCTGTATTTTAATAGTGAATTTTCAGGCCGTATCTTCTTTGTTCCAGAAAGCCTCAAACTCTTCCTTGAGGGAATTGAAAAGTTCCTTTACCGAGACGATTCTATCCACGAGGTAAGCGTTGGCACCGGCAAAGACAAAGCCATGGTTGAGTTTTCCTTTATAGGCATTAACCAGGGCCTGGGCAATGCAATAAGGCGCCTTTTTTTCATCGCAGCTGTGCAAGCATTTAAAAATACATTTTCGCGGTGTTCGCTTGCCTTTAGCGACGTCGTTTAAAAAACTGTTGGTAAGTGCCCGGCCGGGTAGACCGACGGGGCTTTTGATGATGGTCATATCTTCCTTGCGGGCGGCTAGATATGCATTTTTAAAGGCGATGTCGGCATCACATTCATGCGTGGCCACAAAGCGGGTACCCATCTGGACCCCGGAAGCACCCATCTTGAGGAATCTGGCAATGTCTTTACCGGAATATACACCGCCGGCAGCAATCACCGGAATTTGTCGCTTGGCCTTTTCGGCATAGGGTTTTACAGCCTTGATAACATCGGCGACGATGGTTTCCAGGGAAAAATTGGGGTCATCGATCTGGTCGGGTTTGAAGCCCAGATGTCCGCCGGCCCTGGGCCCCTCAACTACAAAACCATCGGGTAGGTAGTCGAATTTTGACAACCATTTGCGACACAAGATGCTGGCCGCGCGACCCGAGGAAACAATAGGCACCAGCTTGGTCCTTAATTTTTCTTTTAACTCTTCGGATACTTCCCCGAGATATTTGGGCAAATCGAGGGGAAGGCCGGCGCCCGAGAAAATCACATCCACTTTTTCTTTAAGCGAGATAACCACCAGTTCTTTGAAGTTGGTCAGGGCACACATGATATTGACACCCAGCAACCCATCAATCATTTTTTCATGGGCTTTGTGGATTTCATCGGATAAAATTCGGTTGTCGGCACCGATGGGGTCTGTAGACCGGTGCGGATCTTTCATTCCGATCATGGCCGTGGCAATCACACCCACGCCGCCCTCATTGGCAACAGCGGAGGCCAGGCCGGAGAGGGAAACGCCGACACCCATTCCACCCTGGATAATGGGGAGCCGGGCAACAAGTTCTCCGAAATTAAGGCTGGGAAGCTGCATTTAATTTAATCCTCCAACAAAGATAACTTTAAAATAAAAATATCAATATTTAACGATACACTATTGAAATGTAATGATCAATTGAAATGTAATGATCAAGCATCTTTTAAGATAAGACTTTCAAACCCATTTTCACGTAAATACTTCGGATACAGATCATAGGCCGGCTTCAGAATCGGCAGAAGCTTGAGGGTTTTGGGGATGTTTCCCTTGGCCTGTACCTGTCGTCGGGTTAGGGCCGAGATCAGATTGGCCCGGCCATGCCAAAACCGGTGGGCAAAATCGGCATTCATGGTCATGGTGACTTCGGGTCGACCCGTAAATTCGCCTTTGACGAGATTCAACTGGTCGCCACCAGCATCAAGGGTTATGATTCCTTCCGGATTTCGGTAAACAAACTGGATGCACAAAGTGGTTTGATGGATGGCCGGACCGATATCGGGATGATTAATTAACGTTTCATAAAACCCCATCAGGACGTCGTAAAGCATCTGCTGGTCCCTAAAGACGTTTTGCATGGGCTTGTCGCGACGATTGACTTGAAGGGGTTTTAAGTCATCTTCGGTAACCGGTAGCGGTTTTATTTCCTGGCGGTATAATTCTTTGACAATTCGGATAACCACGTCACGATGCGGCTCCACCGGGTTATAAAGCATGGCGCCATCTTCCATGGCCGTATCGGCGACCTGGTCGAGTCGGGCCAGGTCGTCATTGATACCAGCCGTTTTCAAGTTGAGGGGCATGCCGGTTAAATAGGCCAATTGGCGATTTAGGGTGCGGATTTTTTCCACAGCAGCCGCGGCCGTTTGTTTCCGGACCCAATCATCGATAAATTCAAAGTTATCCACGGCTTTGGCGGCCAGAGTTCTGGCCCGATTGGATTGGGTTTCAATCCAGTTCCGGACGCTATTGACGGGCGCAAGGATCTGGTTAAAGATACCCAGACGACTATTTTCGATCAGGCTGCGGCTGCCGTCAATAAGCTGGGGGAAAGCGATCCCCATGGCGCCTGCGATGTCGGCATAGCGTTCCCGACGCTGGGGCAGGTTGTATGCCATTACTTCCGGCAGAACCAAGGCGTTGGCCAGGCCGTGAGGGATGTGGTAAACGCCTCCGAGGGCATGTGAAATGCCATGGACCATGCCCACCATGGAATGAGAAAATGCGACACCTGCCAGAAAACTGCCGACTAGCATGGCTCCCCGGGCTTCCAGATCCTCCGGATGGGCACAGGCCCTGAGGATATTATTGCCGATCAGATGAATCGCATGCAGGGCTAGTGCGTCCGATGCCGGGGACCATTCTTTGTCCACATAGGCTTCGATGGCATGGGTCAAAGCATCCATTCCGGTGGTCGCGGTGAGCTTGCCCGGCATGGAAGTCGTCAACTCCGGATCTAGGAGCGCCAGCGAGGGAAGGAATTGTTCCTCGGTGAAAGGGAGTTTGATATCATGATCAGGATCGGCGATGACCGCCACCCGGGTGACTTCCGAGCCGGTTCCGGCCGTGGTGGGGAAAAAGATTGAGGGGAGCAGGGCTTCATTTTTATCAAGCAAATAGGCGCCCATGTGATCTTCCGGCTTTCCCCCCTTGACCATTAGCAAGTTGGCTACCTTGGCGGTATCGATAACACTACCTCCCCCCACGGCAATGACCAGACTGCATTTATGTTTTTTTCCCAGGGCGGCACATCGTTTGACCGTAGTGATGGTGGAATTGGGCGGAACATTGTCGAATGTGCAGGCAATACGGATACCGGTATCGGAAAAACCATCGCGTACCCGGGTGGCCGGGCCGGCTTTGCGCAAGATTTTATCGGTTACCAGGATGGCATTCATTTTGCCGAAAGGTTGGACCGCATCGGCCAGTTGGTCCGTTATCCCGATCCCGTATATAACTTTGGTGGGGAGGGAAAACTGGAAGTAATCCGGTAGCATGGAATTCCTTCGTTTCGAAATCGTTTTTTTTTCAAGATTGGCAAGGTAAATCACTGTTATCAAATTGTAAGGTTTTCGGCAAGAGCGGGGCGGATAATGGCGCCATATTGCCAATCAATCATTTTTAGGATAACATACGAACCCTTCGTTCAATCCGAACCCTTTACCGGATAGCCGTTCGACCAGAATACACCAAGGGAGAAAATCGGGGAGAAAAACCGCAAAATGGAAAAAGATTGCCTTTTCTGCAACATCGTCAGGGGAAAAACCGATACTGAATTTTTGCTTGACACCAAAGACGTGGTCGTTTTCAAAGATATCCATCCCCATGCGCCGGTCCATCTGCTGATCGTTCCGAAACGACATATTCGCAGTATTAATGATCTGACCGAGGATGATCGTGCCATTCTGGCAGAGTTACTGATGACCGGTAAGGAGATGGCCCGGCGGCAACATGTCGCCCAAGACGGGTATAAACTGTTATTTAATGTAGAATACGGCGGCGGGCAGCGGGTCTTTCACCTGCATCTACATTTACTGGGCGGCAAGAAATGGTAAAACATTGGCTTTCAGACAAAGTTTTCGGACGGTGTAATCGGTCGTCCCCCTTCGGCGATGTACGGATTTGCTCGGCTTACTCAAGACGGCTTCCTCTAACCTTGCCAAAAACAGTATCTGAAAGCCTGTAGCGTCATGGGTTATAACGTGCTGATCATTGCGGCCGTTTCCGAAGAATTGCACGGACTCGGCGATCGGATGGAAGTGTCGTCCCAAACCCGAGCAGGCGGAAAGCTGAGCATCAGGGGCCGACTGGCCGGCCAGACCATCTGCCTGTTGGAAACCGGGCCGGGGCTTATCAATACCGCCCTAACCTTGACCGCGGCCATTGAAGCGGTAAGACCGGCCCTTGTTATCCAGACCGGATGTGCCGGCGCTTTTCAAGAGGCAGGGCTTACTTGGGGTGATATCGGTATCGCCAGTCAGGAAATCGACGCCCAACTCGGAGTGGAGATACCAGGCGAGGATGCCATTGTTTCACCGCTGCCTTTCCCGATATTGGAAAAAGGGAAGCTATCTGTAAAAAATGTCTATCCAATCGACCCGAGTCTGGTCGAAATGGCCCATTCAGCATTAAAAGAAACGATCACTGATAAATCTGTCAGAATCGGCGTGGGACCGTTTGTTACCGTAGTGACAGTCACAGCCACGGATGCCCGGGCCAAACGATTACATGGGAAATACGCTGCACTCATGGAGAATATGGAGGGAGCCGCCGCCGCCCATGTGTGTATGCGTTACGATATTCCCTTTGTAGAAATTCGATCGGTCAGCAATCGTGTTGGTTGTCGCGACAAAAATGCCTGGAATCTGCCCCTGGCTTTTAATCGGGCATCACAAGCGGTTTATTCCATGATTGATAGGGGGTATCCACGCTGAGCTCGATTTAGAATCCGATTAAGAGGGCACCTTTTGGAGATTCAGTAGATTTATCCCAATTCGTGATTATTTTCTTTCAAAGGCTAACCGGGCTTTTTGATTGAGTCGCCTTGTTACGTTAATCAGTGCCCACCCATTAATTGGTTTTTAAAGATGGGCGCCTTGTGACGTTTCCATTTCTGGATGGAAACCAATTAAATTTAAATTGGGATAAAATAATGAATACAATCATTGACGATTTTCCTTTTCAAAGCGTGCTAAGTTTAGATCCACTTTTGGCCTACATAGAAAAGCAGGCTAAGAATCTTGATAAGACCCTGTATTATCATGGAAAAGGGTTCAAGGACCTTCTTCGCGAAGCCCAGGACTTGCGAGGTCCGATCAAGGATGCCAGTCTGCTTAAAGATCATGCTGATTTGATCAACCGGCTAATAGGCATGGTTTTCTCGCCGCTTTCGTGGGAAACCGATGCGGTCGGGGCGGTCATTCCCTTTTCCATTGAGCCGATCTTAGTTTCCCCCCGGTTCAGACAACTTTTTCTTGATGAAAAGGGGTTATTTAAGGGGAGGATCAATGTAAGCGCGGAACATTTTGATCGGGGACGGATCATCCAGGTCTATCTCTTCATTTTAGAGCAATTTTACGGCATCCGGCAACGGATCGATTACCCTATCATTCGGATTGTCAAGGATCCGGAGACCGGTTTGGATCGGCATTTCAAGATGGAATTGGATTTTCGGTTCGTGGAGATCCATGCCCACAAAGAGCTGAAGGAGCTATCGGATGAAGAACGCAACCGGTTACGGGAACACCTGACCGAACCGGAAATATTACGCGAAATACTTCCCCCTGAGAATTTTGAGTTGCGTGGATTTACCGTCCTTCGGGCCGTGGACATAACGGAATCCGAGATGATTTCCGCCCTGCAAAGAGACTTGATCGATCAAGATTCGATTGTTTCCAAAGACGGTTTTTTGAACATCCAGCAAAATATCCGTACACTCTTTAAACGGCCCGGCCTGGTGGCTTCCCTGGCCGCTTTACAGGATGAGCAGGTGCTTCTACTCAACTCGGGAAGTGACATGACCCATAAGTGTATCTTTGCCGATACGCGGCATGTGCCCATAAGCGAGTTTAAAGGAAGTGTATTCGAACAGGCCGTTGAAAGCAAAGAAATTATCAGAGTACCTGATATGGCGGATGTTGTTTCCTCGGGAAATTTGGAACAGGAGATGGTTGATAACGGCGTACACTCGTGCCTGATAGCCCCGTTGAATTACAAGGATGAATGTATCGGCACCTTGGACCTTGGGTCTTCCATACCTGGGGACTTTGGACCGATGGATGCCTTGCTGATGGAACAGATCCGGCCGATTTTTTCCATCGCCCTCAAAAAGGCCCTGGATGACCTTCAGAATCAAGTGCAAAAAGTGATCAAAGAAAATTGTACCGCTATTCATCCTTCGGTGGATTGGCGCTTTCGCCAGGCGGCCATCCGGTATCTGGAAAATTTACGCATAGATCCGGCGTCGGAAATTGAACCGATTGCCTTTAAAGATGTATATCCACTTTACGCGGCGGCTGATATTCGCGGCTCAAGCAGTGAACGCAACCGGGCCATTCAGGCGGATCTGGCCAAACACCTGCAATTGGGATTCGATGTCATCCGGTTTGCGACAGAGGCACATCCTCTCCCCATTCTTGAAGAGTTAAAAGGCCGCATCGGGTTATATATCAATAAAGTTAAAGGAAGCCTGGATACTGGTGATGAGCTGTCGGTGGTGAAGTTCCTTCGTGATGAAGTGGAATCCCTTTTCCCTCAATTAATGGGGACCGGGCTTAAAGTCGCCCGAGCAATTGAATTGTATCAGGCCACCGTCAACCAACAAATGGGGACGGTTTACCGGTTTCGCAAGGATTTCGAGGAGAGTTTTTCGGCCCTCAGCCAGAAACTGGCGGCCTATCTGGATCGGAAAGAGGCCGAGGCCCAGGCGATTTTTCCCCATTATTTCGAACGGCATGAGACCGATGGGGTCGATTATATGATGTATATGGGTGCCTCACTAATGGAGGATGGCAATTTTCATGAACTTTATCTTAAGAACTTGCGCCTTTGGCAGCTCAAGGTTGCCTGCGGAATGGCTAAACGAACAGAAAAGCTCAAATCATCCTTCAAGGTACCATTGGACATCGGCCAATTGATCCTGGTGCAAAACGTCCCCCTGTCGATCCGGTTTCGCTTTGATGAAAAGCGTTTTAGTGTGGTCGGGGCTTACGATATTCGGCATGCCATCATTAAATCCCGGGTAGATAAAGCCGTGGTCAGGAGAACAGGGGAACGCTTGACCCAACCGGGCAAGATCGCCATCATCTATTCGAATTCCGATGAAGCCAAAGAGATCGGTCATCACATTCGCTTTCTTCAATCGGAGGGATATCTGACCGAAGAACTTGAAGAGCTCGAGGTGGAAGATTTACCCGGCGTACAGGGACTGCGGTCATTTCGTGTGGGCGTGAATCTTGAATCCACGGTGGAAATAGCGAGTGTGAAAATCGCTTCATAGTCGAGTCAAGGTGGTTGGCCTTAATAGAAAATTGGTTCTCATTTTTGGCTCAAATCGTTCTTGATCATCTAATTATCAATACAGGTCCTATGAAAGGAGGATATTATGGCAATTGCAAAGGTCATTGAGGTTATTTCCGAGGGTAGCAGCGTGGAAGGTGCTTTTGAGGCCGCGGTCAGCGAGGCTGGCAAGACGGTAAAGAACATAAAAAATGTCTATGCGGAGGGTATCCAGGCCATCGTCGAAGGTGGCAAAATCACGAATTACCGCGTGAATGTCAAAGTGACATTTATTGTCGAAAGTTAGCGATGCATTTTTCCAAGGTTCCTTTCAATCGCATCGGATTGTTAAAATGATATCCCATCTCCCCCTCGTCGCCAGGGAGTGATGGGATCATAGTCATCGAATCCGGTTGAATCAGGATCGACGAAATCGGTATCGATCAATTTTTCCGGCAGGGTTTGTAGAAAGTAGACGGTTTCTCCCGCGCTGTGGGTTCCCGTGGCGGAATAGTGCATTTGCACCGGCCCATAAGGCCGGTGCGTTCGGGTAATGATCAGTTCATCCCGAGCCCGGGTCATGGCCACGTAAAGTGTTCGCCGTTCTTCCTCTTCCTGATCCTGAACCCCTAGACTGCGAATATGGGGATACATCCCCGGTTCAACCCGAATCAGGTAGCAAACGGTCGATTCGGTCCCCTTGGCACTATGGGCGGTGGTCAAGGTGACCAGATCTTCTTCTTCAAGCCGTTCGGATTCGGTCGTGGAGATGGGATCGAGGGTATAGGTCTCGATAAAGGCCATCAGGCTGCGATGGCGTCCGGCCAGGCGTGTAAGGAGGTCCAGGTCCTTCTTGCGTACTTTCCAGTTGGTGTACCTTTTTTCCAAAAGCGACTCCAAAAACCGTCCGGCCTGCCGGATGGTTTCAGCAGGATCATCCCAGTATTCCTGAACTAGGTATATCCCTTTGATAATCCCCCTTCTTCCTTTCAATTCTTCTTTTAATGCGTTGACGGCATCATCCATATGTGTCTGATTCCGCATGGTGCGGATGAGCCGGGCGGCCGTAACATCACCGATACCGGGCCACATCGTCAGATATCTTACCCAGGCCAGCTCGTCGTGCTGGTTGGCCGAAGCCCGGATCAGGCAAAGGAGGTCCTTAACATGGGCGGCCTGTAACAGGCTGACGCCACCGATGAACCGGTAGGGGATCTTTTTTTCAACCATGAACGATTCCACCGCCCGGGCACCAAAACCGGTACGGGTGATGATGGTGTGGTCTTGCCAGGGTGCGCCGGTTTCGTGCCGTTCGATCAGGTCGTCAACGATCCAGCGGGCCTCGTCGAAGTCACTGTCAAAATTGAACAGACGGGGCTTGCTGACTGCCCGTCGATGGGCACGTAAAATTTTATTGTACCCAATAGGAGATTCTCTCAACAGCCAGTTGGACAGGTCGAGGATCCCCTGGGTAGAGCGGTAGTTCTGTTCCAGACGCAGGGTCACGGCGTCCGGTATTCGATCGGTGAACGAATGGACATTGCGGAAGTCGGCACCCCGGAAGGCGTAGATACTCTGAGCATCATCGCCGACGCAAAATAGCTGGGCAGGATCGCGCAGGCCGTCTAAGATCAGCCATTGAAGCGGGTTGGTATCCTGCATCTCGTCCACCAGGACATGATCGTAAAGCACTCTGACTTGATCCCTTGTCGACGGATCTTCATGGAGCCGTTTGGCGAAAACATGGAGGATATCGTCGTAATCAAGATACCCGTTTTTTCGTTTCCGGCGATCGAAGGCTACGGCCACTTCGCAGATCCGATCCGCCATTTCGGATTCATAGTCGGTATAGCGCGATAAATATTCCGGTACGGGCTGGGTGGTATTGCGGGCATAAGAACAGAGTCGAACCAGTTCCGATGCCTGGGGAAATTGCTCGCCCTTTTGGCGAAATTCGGCCCGGATGAGTTTCATCAGCTGGATCTGGTCGTCGCGGTCGATCACGGTGGTTTTCTCGAGCCCAAACCGGCCAGGCATTCGCCGCATGGTATACAGGCAAAAGTGATGAAAGGTCCCCGCCATCAAGCTGACCCGGTCGCGACCGACGATCTTGACAAGCCGTTCAGTCATTTCCCGGGCGGCACGGCGGGTAAAGGTTAAGAGCAGGATCCGGTTGGGATCGACCCCCTGCCGGATTAAATAGGCCGCCCGGGCGATAATGGTGCGGGTTTTACCGGTACCGGCGCCGGCCAATACCAGTACATGACCCTGGTTATATTTGGCGGCCAGCTCCTGTTCTGCATTCAGCTCAAATAATTCGGTCATCTCCGTCTCGTCCGTAAAATCGTCTCCCCGTCGACCAGTCAGCCGGCGGGCCAGCCGTCCCATGTGAATTCGATTCACTTAAGGTCCTTTAAAAGAATGCCTGCTTTCCCGGATCGTAGAATACATAACAGAGCACTTGGGATCCTGCTGACAAAAGATATCAGTCCCCTGATGACCAGTAAACAAAAACTGTCCGATGCGGTGGCAATAAATCACGGTTGTCAGTTTATAACCCCTCAGCTGTGGACAGTTATCCGGGCAACGAATTCCCTGATGGCCGAAAGGTACGCCTCCCGCCCGTGAAAAAAAATGTCATTGTGATTGGCACCGGGGATCTTCACCAGTTGTTTATCGGCCGCCGGGGAGGCATCAATTAGTGCTTGCCCGTCTGAAAAGGGGATGATGTGATCGTACTCGGCATGGATGATGAGGGTTGGTTTGGTAAAGGCGCCTATTTTATCAATATTTCTGAATCCATGTTCTTCCTTAAAGCCGATGGCCTCCGGAATGATACCCAGCAAACGCAGCAGGGGCTCCGCGTAAGCAAATCCGCTTTCGATGATGAGCCCGTCGCATTGATCTTGATAGTCGCATGCCAACTCAAGCACCGATGCACTTCCCAGGGACCGTCCCATGAGAATTAGGGGGCCGGTATATCCATTTTTCGCCAGCCAGTTTTTGGTATATTTAAAGATAGTATGGCAATCTTTCATCATGGCCGATACGGTCGGGGTACCGGTGGATCGGCCATAGCCCCGGTAGTCCACTGGTATGAAGTTGATTTCCAGGGTGTTATAAATTGGGCCCAGGTCATCGTAGTCAGCCACAATCTCGCCGTTTCCGTGGAAAAAGATAAAGGTCGGCATATCGGTTTGGGCCATATGGAATTTTCCGCCCACGTTGTTATCATCGGAGACCGGGATCATGACATCAAGGCCCGGATGAGAAGACGAAATGAAAGAATCTTTGCGTGGATGGAAGAGACGTGCCGATACCTCCGGCCGATCGAGGGCGGTGTAATTCGGTTGAGAAGAAATCATTTCCAGGATTTATCCTTTCGTTCAGATTAATGGGTCGTTCCGGTTGTCATTGCTGTGGCCATCCGGTTCAGGCCGGTTTTAAGCGTGCTCCGGGGACAACCGAAATTGAGCCGGACGAAGCCCGGTCCGCCAAAATCCTGCCCGTTGTTCAACCCAACCCCCGCTCTTTCAAAAAAGGCGGCAGGCTTTTTCAGGCCTGATTGGCGGGTATCGATCCAGGCGAGGTAAGTGGCGTCAATTGGTTTTATATCAAGGCCCGCCATGTTGTTTACGGTCTGAATAACGATATCGCGATTTCCACGTAGATACTCGATCAGGGCTTGGCGCCATGGTTCACCATGACGATAGGCAGCGGTGGCCGCAATAAAAGCCAGTATATTCACATCCGGGATGAGTCCTTCCATGGCCGCCTTGAAGCGTTTCCGCAGGGTTGCGTTAGAGATAACGGCCAGAGAGCAGCCCAGCCCGGCGATATTGTAGGTCTTGCTTGGCGCCATGAGGGTGATGGTTCGGTCGGCTGCTCCGGAACTCAACATGGCGGTGGGAAAGTGAGTTTTATCTGGGTCAAGTATGAGGTCACAATGAATTTCATCAGAACAGATGACAAGATCGTGTTTATCGCAAAACGTAACCAGTCGTCGAAGTTCGTCGGATGTGAAAACGCAGCCTACGGGATTGTGGGGATTACACAGCAAAAACAGCCGGGTCCGGGGGGTTACGGCCTCTTCCAGCTTATCAAAATCAAGCGCCCAGTTTTTTTCATTATCGATTAACGGAACCGTCGTCAGGGTCCGTTCATTCAGACCGGGTGCCGTTAGGAAAGGGGGATAGACCGGTATGGCGGTTATTACGTCATCGCCGCCTTGGCCCGTGGCTCGGCAGGAGACATTGATGCCGGTTACCAGGCCAGGGAGCCACACCAGCCAATGCGGTTTGACCGCCCAGCCGTACCGATATTCTAACATGTTCAGGGTGATCTCAATCAAGTCTTCCGGCGGACGGGAATAACCGAAGACACCATGGTTCACCCGTCGACGAAGGGCTGCCATTACCTCAGGGGGTGATTGAAAATCCATATCCGCTACCCACATGGGAAGGATATCCGTTCCCCGGTAGCGGTCCCATTTCATGGAGGCGGTGTTTCGACGGTCGATGAGATTATCGAAATTAAAATTGTCGGTCATTTGGTATCTCAGTGAACGCTCACGGATTCAGGAAAATGATTTACCATTCAATGATCCTATTGAAAAATGTCAATTTTTGTTCAAGTTCAAGGAATACGAAAAATTTAACCGCAAGAATATATATGATATTTCAAGGATTAAGTTTTGAGTATGGCGTCGAAATTGAGCAAAAAGGGGCTTTTTTCAAAGGTCTCTTCGCTCAGTTTATAGACAAGCAGGGGAGGGGTGTCAAGAATAGACGGTACGCGATTTACGAAATCGGGTAGCGAAAAATCCATCCATTTGGTGGCGATGGACAAGGGTGCGAAAGTACCCGTCGGGGGTAACGAGGCGTCGGGCTGTTGAAGGTAAAAAAGGTGCGGCCGGCGAAACGATAAAATTTAAGTGATTATTTAAAAAACGTTTGATAACCATCTCGTTTTCTTCAATTTCAGTTGAACATACCGCGTATACAAGGATGCCGCCGGGTTTGACCAGAGGAGCCAAGTTGTTGAGCAATTGAAGTTGGCGGTCAGCCATTTTTGAGAAGGTGTGGGTGGTGTGCCGCCACTTGGTATCCGGATGGCGGCGCAAGACTCCCAAGCCCGAGCAGGGGGCATCGACAAGGATACGGTCGAACATCCCGAGACGAGCCATTGCCGAAGAATTATTAAGATCAACATTCTTGGGTGAGACGATGGTTATTTTAAGCCGCTGCATTTCTTGATCGAGGCGGCTTAATTTGGTGGATCGATAATCCACCGCCGTAATATGCCCGATGTTTTTCATCTGCTGGGAAATATGGCCGGTTTTTCCCCCCAGGCCCGCACAGGCGTCGAGGACTCTCTCGCCAGGGTTCGGATCCAGAAGAAACGTCACGAGTTGAGCGGCTTCATCCTGCACCTGGAACCCGCCACCACGAAACCCGGGAAGATCAGGAACGGATCGATTGGTCCGGTTCAATCGGAGGCCAAGAGGTGAGAATGGTGTCGGTTGCGGATCTTCGTCGCTCGCCTGGAGCAATGTGGCCAGTGTCTGGCGATCAGTTGTCAGCGTATTCGTGCGAAGCGTCAGGGGGGCAATGGTGTTGATTGCTTTGCACATGGCAAGCGTTTCATCATGACCCATCTGCTCGATCCATCGTTTAATCATCCACGACGGGAATGACATCCGGGCGGCCAGGGCCGCCACCGGGTTATGGGTCGCATCCGGAAAGGAGATGGTTTCTCGCCTACGGATGGCGTTTCGAAGTACGGCGTTGACAAAGCCGGTTACTTTCGGGCCTGCTACCATTCGGGCGAGATTCACGGCCGTGTTAACTGCGGCGGACGCAGGGACACGATCCATAAAGAGGATCTGAAATAATCCGAGCCGAAGGACGTTGCGGACTTTGGGGTCCATTTTCTGGATGGGTGTTTTGGAAACCTGATCGAGCATCCAGTCCAGCCGACCCTGCCATCGCAACGTTCCATGGGTCAGGGCATAGATGAAGTTTCGATCGCGCCGGGTAAAATTGGGCCCCGCTTCGATGATTGGGTCTAAAATACCGTCCAGAGTGTGATGGCTGTGCTCCAGGCGGTTTAATATCATTAGGGCCGTGCGTCGGATTGGATCGGGCATGGGGTTTACTTAAGAACCGTACCGGGCGGAATCGGGTGGCCCCGCAGATAATCGGCGATGGGCAGACGTTTGCCGGAAGCACCTTGTAGTTCCAGAATCGACAACATACCTTCTCCTGTGGCCACGCGCAGTTCGTCGGCAAATCCTTTCACGACTGTTCCAGGTGGTACATCGGATGTTGATAGGGCTACTGCAGCACGGAAGATTTTCAGCCGCTGGCCTTCTTGAAAGGTATAGGTGCCGGGCCAGGGGGTCATTCCCCGGATCAAGCGTTCAATGGCAGTTGCCGACCGGTGCCAGTCGATCTCTCCATTCTTCTTTTTCAATAGCGGTGCATAGGTCGCCTGGCTGTCATCCTGGGGAATCGGTTCCATATCTCCGGTCGCTATTCGATCCAGGGTGTGGACGAGTAATTCGGCTCCCATCCCCGCCAGGCGATCATGCAAGGTGGCAGCCGTGTCATCCGGACGAATTGATGTGCGATCGGCAAGCAAAATATCACCGGTATCCATGCCGGCATCCATACGCATGGTCGTGATTCCGGTATGGCTGTCCCCATTAATGATGGCCCACTGTATTGGGGCTGCGCCACGGTAATGTGGCAGCAGGGATGCATGAACATTGACGGCACCCAGCGCGAGACGGGATACGACAGTTGCGGGTAATATGTTTCCATATGCAACGACCACCAGCAGATCGGGGTCGGGATCGAAACAAGTTGCAATAAAACCATCCCCCCGAGCTGAGGCCGGCTGAGCAATGTCATAGCCAAGTTGCACGGCTGCTTTCTTAACCGGAGATACCGTCATTCGGCGGCCTCGTCCCTTGGGCCGATCGGGCTGGGTGATGATCCGCAGGATACGATGATGGCTTTGGTCCAGAGCGATAAGGGAGGGGACGGCGAAGTCCGGGGTTCCCATAAATATCAGCTTAAGCGGTTTGAGCGTCATTTTTCTTTCAATTGTTTTCGTATTTTTCGTTTATACATCTGACGTTTCAGGGAACTGATTCGCTCAATGAACAACTTGCCGTTTAAATGGTCGATTTCATGCTGCAAGACAATGGCCAGGAAACCCTCGACGTCGATATCAAGCGGGTTCCCATCCCGATCGTACCCTTTGACATGAATTCGGGCGGCGCGATTTACATCGGCCCGGAAATCGGGGACGGAAAGGCACCCCTCTTCCTTGGAAACCGTGGTTCCGTCGGATTCAACGATCTTGGGATTAATCAGTACATGCAGCTCGCGGCCTTCATCACGGGGAGCGATGTCGTAGATAAGCATGCGCTGATCGACTCCTATTTGAATCGCGGCCAGGCCAACGCCGGGGGCGGCGTACATGGTCGCGGCCATGCGCTTCATGATTTCCTGTAACTTGCCGTCGATATTTTTAACATCGGCGACCGGTTTCTGAAGGAATGTATCAGGATATGACAAGATCGGGTATGTTTCCGTCATAAGCGGTTTTCCTGATGAACCGGTAATTTTTCCGGGTAAGACGTCTTCCAGATATTCACACCGGTCACCGTTGCCGATACCAACCCGACAATGATTACCGGGAACATCTGAACCGCGTGGTTCAAAAGGGTAAAGCCGGCGGCATCTTTTGGCGCAATCCCAAACAATGCCAGGGCGAACACGCCGCCGGCTTCCCATAGGCCCCAGTAGCCCGGTACCGATGGAAGTGCGATGAAAAAACAGATAATGACCATGTAAATGAACATTTCAATCATAGACAGGTGTATGCCCGGGGACCCAAGCGCCATGACATAGTAGGATACGCCCGATAATATCCAGATTGCCGCCGTCAGGCCGGTACAGACGATCAATCGACCCGGTTTTTTTACCAGGACGAATCCCACCGCAACATTTTCGATGATCGCAACCAGGCGCGCACCGATCTTGTCGCTGACCAGCTGCTGAAAATCAGATGACATAAAAAATAACAATTTTGGCAACCCCATGATCATTCGGTTGATTAACCGACGGGATGCATCGATGGAAATCAAGACAATTCCCAATAAAAGGGCCAGGCTCAACCGGACCATCCCATATCCAATGGCCACCAGGGTTGATCGCGTCAAATGGTAGCTACCGAAGGGGATATCGATATTCGGATCGATCCGGATGGTACCCAGCATCAAAGCGAAAATCAGTAACAGCATGGCAATATCAAATACCCGTTCGGCCGCCACTGTTGCCAGACCTGTGGTAAACGGAACCTGCTCACGCTTGAATAAAAGAGCTGGCCGAGCGAGTTCACCAACCCGCCCAGGCATGATGCAATTTATCATAAAACCGATCATCAGCGGATGATGAACGTTCCAAAAACCCAGTTCCCGATCCGCCCCCAAAATCACCCGCCATCGGATCGATCGCAGAAAGAATGCCGCCAAGACCAATAGGACCGAAGGTCCGATCCAAAGATAATTCACCTCAGCGATAAACGTCACTAATTCGGTCATCGGCACATTCTTAAAAGCAAAAACCAGCGCCGCACCGGATATGATGATACCGATGAAAGAAGAGAGCAGTGTTTTTTTCATTTAAAAGGTGGTGTTACAATAATGGCATCCCACGGGCTACCAGAATGTCTTTCTGGATCTGGTCGGACAGGGCGGTAAGATCAGGAAACTTTATTTCGTCACGGATACGGTCGACAAAATTGACTCGAATTTTTTCTCCAACCAAATTATCGTCGAAATCGAGGATATGAACCTCCACTGTAAAGAGATGGTCGTCGAACGTTGGGCTGTAACCGATGTTGGCTACGCCCATGTATTTGTTTTTTTGCCATTCGACCGTGACGACATACACCCCGTTATCAGGGGCCAGTTCGTCCTGGAGGTTGATGTTCGCTGTGGGGCACCCGAGTAATTTACCGCCCCGGTCACGTCCCTTGGCTACGATTCCCCGGATCTGATAATACCGTCCCAACAGTTGCCTGGCTTCCCCCATTTTACCGGCCATGACCAGTTCGCGCACACGGGTACTGCTTACCCGTAGGGCACGGGTCCTGGCATCTTGGATCCATCCGGCTACGATGACTTCATACCCCAGCGATTTAGCATTTTGTTTCAGAAAGTCGATATTGCCTTCGCGATTTTGACCGAACGAGTAATCCTGTCCTACGACGATGGCTTTCATGCCGATTTGTTTGACCAGAAGATCCTCAATAAAGGACTTGGCAGATATTTCTGCGAACTTTCTGGTAAAAGGTACGCAAATCAGAACATCAATCCCGGTGCTTTCGATCAGTTCCGATTTTTGTTCGTTCAGGGTGATCAGAGGCGGGTGGTTGTTTTTTTTCAGCACCCGACTCGGATGAGGCTCAAAAGTCATCGCCATGGCGGTTCCGTTGATGGCATCAGCTTGTTCAATGACTTCATGAAAAAGAGCCTGGTGCCCCATATGAACGCCGTCGAAATTGCCGATGGTGATAACAGCGTTTTGAAACGGCTCGGTAATTTTATCCAATGAATCGATTCTCTGCATGCGTATCAGTCTTTTAATCTAAAATAATTTAAGTAAATTATATGTATTTTGTTAAAGTTTTTGTTTTATCTGGGCAGTTTAAATTGAAAGTAACCCGTTTGTCCGTATCCCAAGGAAAATTTGCCTTGACAACTAAAATAGATATAATTAAGACATCGTCAACACTAAATCAATATATTTTGTGCCGAAGTGGCGGAACTGGTAGACGCGCTAGGTTCAGGGTCTAGTCGGGGTCTCCCGGTGGGAGTTCGAGTCTCCCCTTCGGCACCATAATAAAAACAAGCCTTTATGTGATTTTTCGTTTTTCACAATAAGGCTTGTTTTTTATGGTCTGGTCAACGTTTTGTCATCACTTTGCAAGAACGCTCCCATTTGATCAACGGCCTTTTTTGTATCATCTCCATCGATGGCATTATACCGATCAAACATTTCCCTGGTCGAATGCCCTGTGATTTCCATGATCTCAGATCCCGCTTGTTTGATTGTTTCCGTTTGCTATAGGACATTGGGCTTACATTGCCATGTTGGTCTCCTTACATATAAAAAAAGCCCCAGGTGTTCCATACGGCTGCCAAGAGTCGTAGCAGGCGTTACCGCTACCGCACAAACTAGGGCTAATGCTACTTTTCGATCCAAACAAAAATGGATGGGTAATTTACTCTACAGTATTGGCATTCGGGGGTCATGACACATCGTTTTCAGGTTTTTATCCGGAATGGTGGGTGAAACCCGTTAGCTGTTTTGTAGGGTTTGAGGTTTGAGGTCCAAGCCTCGAATAGATGGCCATGTTTATCAAGGTTGTTTTTAATCTTCATTCAGAAATTTTGACAATTTCTTAGATTTATTCCTGCCGATCCAGAATTTCCCGTACTTTAGAGGTTAGCGAACTGACTGAGAAGGGTTTTGGTAGAAAATCAGTGCTGTTTTCGAGAACCCCCCGGTGGATAACGGCATTAGGCGTATAACCAGACATAAAAAGGACCCTAATATTCGGTTTTAGTTTTTTAACACGCGCTTCTAATTCCTTACCGTTCATCTCAGGCATAACCACATCCGTGATTAAAAGGTGAATCGGACCTTCCTGGTGCTGAGCCATTGCAAGCGCTTCAGAAGGTGTGCGGGCCGCAAGAACGAGGTATCCAAACCGTTCGAGCACGGTCTTTCCCAAACTTAAGAAGGACGGTTCGTCTTCCACCAATAACACGGTCTCTGTACCCTTTTTGATTATCTTGCCAACGGATTCTCCTTTTGTTTCTACGACCGCCAATTTCCGGGGAAAGTAGATCTTGAGCGTAGCCCCTTCCCCTGGTTTACTATGCACGTATATGTAACCATCGTTTTGTTTTACGATTCCATAAACCGTGGAAAGACCCAATCCGGTTCCTTCTCCGACTTCCTTGGTGGTGAAAAACGGCTCGAAAAGTTTATCAAGGGTCTCCTTGTCAATGCCGCATCCATCGTCACTGACCACCAACATCACGTACTCACCAGGCACCAATCCCTCATGCTTGGTACAATTGAGCTGGTCAAAGACCACGTTTTTTGTCCCGACGGTTATTTTTCCTGTCCCTGTAATGGCATCACGGGCATTAACGAACAAATTTGCCAAGATTTGATCGATCTGGGCAGGATCGATCTTGACAGGCCAAAGATTGGCTCCTGGACTCCAGTCCAGATCGATATCTTCGCCGATGAGTCTTCTGAGCATCTTGAGCATCCCCGTTATCGTATCGTTTAGATCGAGAACCCTTGGCAAGATTGTCTGCTTGCGGGCAAAGGCCAGTAATTGCCGTGTGAGGCCTGCCGATCGGCGGGCTGCATTGTAGATCTCCATAAGATGGGCATGCATCGGTAGAGAGGGTTTCACTTGTTCCAAGGCCAGTTCCGCATGGCCAATGATCACTCCCAACATGTTATTGAAGTCATGGGCAACACCACCGGCCAGGCGCCCCACAGATTCCATCTTCTGGGCTTGACGAAGTTGCATTTCGGCTTGGATCCGCTCCTGTTCCAACTCCTTAAGCCTGGTAATATCCGTGGCTATCTGTAAACGAACCATTCGACCATCAATCCACCGGATCGCCCGGTCGTAGTTGATGTACCATTTTCCCGTAATAGGGTTTTGTGTTTCCCAGGTACAGACCCCGGCGGGATTGCCATCCGTGTCTAACAAGCGGTCATTGGTACAGTAATCACAGACACTGTTTTCCTTTCGGAATACCTCATAGCAAATCTGACCGGTTAGATTTGCGCCGAAAAGATCGGTCATATATTTGTTCATAAACAGGACCTCATGGGTTTCCATGTCGGCCACGTAGATCGTGGCGTCAATCCCGTCAAGTACCGTCAGAAAAGTTTGGTGGGATTTTCTCAGCTCCTCCTCTGATCGTTTACGTTCGGTGATGTCCAATACTGCACCAACCATTCGCACTTCGCTAGTGTTTTCATCCCGGCGAACTTTCCCATTGGCAAAGACAACTCTTTCGGATCCGTCGGGTAAAATGATTCGGTACTCTTCGGCATAGGGCATGTCCATTTCTACTGCCCGTCGGACGGCTGAGAGAATCCGATCTCGGTCTTCGGGATGCAGCGCTGAGGCAAAAAAATCGTAGTTGGGAATGACGGATCCAGGTTCATGACCAAAGATCCGGAACATCTCATCGGACCAGATATTGGCGTTCGTTCGGATATCCCACTCCCAGCTTCCCATATGTGCCATGGCTTGGGCTACCTCCAACAACTGTTGGTTTTCCAATAACGCTTTCTCAGCTTTTTTTTGATCTGTAACGTCCCGGATGATAACGAGTAAACATTTCTCAGGACCAATTTGGATGACTTTCCCCGACAGGAGACCATCGCGCACTTTACCTGATTTCCCCCTTAAGCGATATTCGCACTCTCTCATGCATCCTTTTTCGGCCATCATTTGTACGAAATGTTGACGATCGTTCTGATCGGCCCAGAGACCGAGATCAATCGTGGTACGTCCGATTAACTCATCGCGCCGATAGCCAGTGGAATTTATGAACACTTCATTTACTTCCAGGATTTGACCATCGCTAATTCGCGATATGGCAATCGCATCAGGACTTGAGTGAAATGCCATGGAAAATTTTTCTTCGGAAGCGCGCAGTTCCTGCTCGGCATCCTTTTGTGAAGTGATGTCCTCAGCGATTCCAAGAATGCGATGAACCTTACCGTCGTTTCCGTAAACCGCAAAACCACGATCGGATACCCAACGCACCGTTCCATCGGGACGGACTATACGATATTCGCGGTTTTCACTTTCGCCCGATGCGACTATTCTCAGAAAAGATTCGTTTGCATCCTCACGATCGTCAGGGTGAATACTCTCCGCCCATTCTTTATAGTTTTCAAGCAACGCTTTGGTTGATCGCCCCCATACCTCCTCGTAGGTTGGACTTACATACAGCACCCGCTGTTCCCGCCAATCAAATACCCAGAAGACTTCACGGATGTTTTCAGCCATTTCGCGAAAACGACGCTCGCTTTCCCTCAATGCGCGTTCGTTTTCTTTGCGCTCGGTAAGATCACGCAAAGCGGTAATTCGAATAGATCGCCCCTGAAAGTCAATCATTCGGGCCTGGATTTCACATGAAAATGTTGTCCCGTCCTTACGAAGAGCGGTCACCTCATATGGTTTTTCATATCCGGAAAGCATGTTTTCCCTTACCCGCTCGCGGTCTTCAGAAACAATCCATTCCGTTCCATGCCGCCCTACCGCTTCATCCCTTGTGTAACCAAACATTCTTTCCGCTGTTTTGTTTTGATCGAGGCATACGCCCTTGTCAGAAAGAAAAATGGCTTCAAATGATGCATCAGACATGGCACTCGACCGCAATTCCAACTCCTGCACTCGTTTTTCTAGCTCTTGATAAGTCGGCTTTGCTTTCATTATTTTATCCCGGTCACTTATAGTAACTTATTATATCCTAAATTGAGGGATTTGTTAATCGCTCTGCACCAATCTATTGAGCGCTAAGGTTCACAAAAATACTCGCCATATCCACTGGGTATGACTGCGTTTTTTGAAAGCCTGATCATCTCAATATCTCAGCACATAGCTTCATAAAAAATCGCTCAATTTAGGTATATTTATGTAGGAATTAGCGCATTAGTTGGCTAATTTTCCGAAAATATAAGTACGCGATCAATTCATTGCTTCTCTGCTAATATATCAAATTATGAGCAATCAAAATATAATACGGATTTCCTCCTAAATCACGATACCTGCATTATCCTTGAACACTACAAATTTTAAATAGTCTAATTATATTAATTTTCTATATGAGGTTAGGTCAAGACCCCCGCAGCGGTCAGCTGCCTTTTGAGGGCTCTTTCTGAGGCCCCCGCTATGTGGAAGGAAAATCACTGAGGCCTAAGAAACAAACGCAACCCTTTACTTATTTAACGAAATATGGTAAACAATTACCTTACATTACCATAAAGAAAGAAAAATTTATAAGAGGAGGATTACGAGTGAAACGCTATCATTTCCCCATTATGTTGATTACGGTTATGTTTTCTTTGGCTTTATCGATTCCGGTAATGGCCGACAGTTTCACTAACACGATTGAAATCTACAAAAAGGATGCCTCGGTCCAACCTTTTTTCAAAAACGCATACGGATATGCGGTCTTCCCGAATATCGGAAAGGGCGGCATCGGCATCGGCGGCGCCTATGGTAAGGGCCGAGTATACCATGGTGGCAAGGTTACTGGAGAAACATCTTTATTTAAGGCGACCATTGGTTTTCAGCTGGGCGGACAGGTTTTTAGCGAGATGATATTTTTCGAAGACCAACGCGCCTATGATGAGTTCACTAGTGGGGAATTCGAGTTTGACGCCTCCGCCTCTGCCGTTGCGATCACTGCCGGTGTTCAGGCCAAAGCCGGCACGGAAGGTGCCACGGCCAGCGCCAGCGCCGGGCCTGCAACCGGTCAACAAGCAGATACAAACTATCATAATGGGATGGCGGTGTTTGTACATACCAAGGGCGGGTTGATGTACGAGGCGGCCATCGGTGGTCAGAAGTTCACCTTCAGTGAGTGGTAATAAAACCAATATCCGGCTGACAAGTGGCTCTGTGACTTTATGTGCATAGTCCTACAGCCTTAGATGAAAAAAGATCTTTGACACGTCTTTTTACCCAATTATGGCCTGGTAATTCAAATTATTCCTTGAAATTTTTTTAATATATTCTTCCCAGGGGCAACTCCTCCAGGCTGCCTGCGGATAATTATATCCTCCTCGAGCTTTAATCCCGCTAAAGGCGGGAAACATTTCAAAGTGATCTTAGACACACTGATAATAATGCCAAATTAGGATAGGGTTGACCATATAGGGATTATTATTCACTTTTTGTGATCCTCTTTTATCGCTTGACACCTAATTTGGAAACTCTTATTTTAGAAACCATGATGAATTCTTTTAAACTATTATCAGTGATATTGGCTAGTTTATGGCTTTCTGCCTGCGCCCACACAAACGCTCCCGAGGTCACCAAACCCCAGGAGGAAGAAATCAAGCAAGCCACGCAGGAAAGTCCGATTACCTCGAAGATAGAGCCAGCGAAGGGGCAAGGCGCTTCCGAAAAGTCGCAACCCAGCCAGGCAGAATCGCAGACTGCAGCCAAAGACAATCAAAAAGAGTCCGCAGGTAAAATAGAATCCGGTCAGCCGGCTCCCAAGGCGGAAATAACGCTGGATACAAAAGAGGCCAGCGATAAGTCACAATCTTCCCAGCCGTCGTCTAGCGGGGTTGCCAGTACCCCACAGAAAGCAACTGAAAAGAACGCAAGCAGCCATCGGGAGACTTCCCGTGAGACAGCCGACTTAAAATTAGAAGAAGCACGCCGAAATTTGCGTATCAGCGAGGCCACCGAAAAACGCATCGCCACCGAACTTGAACAACTCAAAAAGGCAGGTTCGGTGGCTCCTGAGACCATAAAAAATTATGAGATTTATCATGAAAGTGTCCAGAAAATAGTGGCTGAAAACCGTAAAATGGTGGAGCAAATGGAGGCCGCCAAAACCAGACATTCTTCCCAAGTAAAAACATCCGAAACGACTGCCGGTGATAAACTGGAAAATATACTCGATCCCAAAATACCCGAAGAACAACCCCGGGATGAGGTGGCGGCCTTGGACCGGCAGTTAAGCGCTTCGTTGAACGAATTTGATGCTAAGTTGCTGAGAGAAATGGATGACATACACAATGAGTCATCTCAAAAAATGCGTGATCTGGCGCAGGAAGCAGCCGAAGCGGCCAGACGTTTACGGGAAAAAGGCATCGATGTGGACACCTCCGAATCTGAACCTTCAAAAGAATCCGAAGAAACAGAGACAAAAACTGGGCAAGGCCCGGCCAGCCATGAAGACGATGATATCGTGGCGCGACAGCTAAGGGAAGCAGCTGAAAACGAAACGGATCCGGAACTGAAGGAAAAGCTTTGGAAAGAGTATTATGAATACAAGAAAAACCAATCCCCCGATGAAAAATAGCTTTCCTAACCTTACGATCGTTGCGATATTTTTGATTGTCCTATCGGGTTGTGCGACCTATCAATCAAATGTCGGTCCCACCCAAATACAGCATGCCCAGAAAGAAATTCCTGAAGATCAGTTGCTTGATGTGGGCCTGCTTACATTTGAAAGTGAAGAAATATCTGAAACGGAGGCCAAAAAAGAAGGTACCAGTAATGAAACGAGAAAAGCAGAGAGTCATTTTATCCCCTATCATTTAAAAAACACATTACACCAGAGCAGTCACTGGGGTGCCGTAGGGGTAATTCCGGCCGAAACCAACAGCATCGATTTAATTGTAAAGGGAAAAATTGAAGAATCGAATGGTGAGCATTTAACATTGGAAATCGAAGTGGTCGATGTTACCGGCAGGCATTGGTTCACTAAAAAATATAAAATGGAGACGCCCCTAAATGCATACGCCGGCAATCTGCCCGGGGAAAAAGACGCCTATCAGGATCTTTATAATTCGATTGCCAACGACATGGTAAATTATAAGAAGAAACTGACCACCGACGATATAAAAAAAATTCGGACGACCGCCAAATTGAAATTTGCAGAAGATTTCGCACCGGATGCTTTTGACGGCTATCTGGTAAAAGGTAAAAAAAACATAACCGAGATAAAACGATTGCCGGTCGATGATGACCCCATGATGGCGCGATTGCTCAAAATTAGGGAGCGTGAATACATGTATATCGACACGCTTAATGAACAATACGATGCGTTTTACAATGAGATATGGCCGTCATATGAAAATTGGCGCCAGCTCAATATGACCGAGCGTAAAGCCATGAGAGAAATTAAGCGCCGTGCTTTTACACAGAAACTGGTCGGGGCTTTATTGATAGCAGCAGCCATTGCGGCCGGATCGGCTGACTCAGGCAGTGTTGCCGCTGCCCAGACCGGTATGATACTGGTCGGTACCCAGGTAATCATCGGCGGGTTCAACGTTTCTAAAGAAGCTGAAATACACGAAGCGGCCATACAGGAACTCAGCGAATCGTTTAGCAGCGAGATGAAGCCGGTGGTAATTGAATTTGAAGGCAAGCAATACGAACTTACCGGTTCGGCCAAAGAGCAGTTTAATCAATGGCGCGCATTATTGCGGAAAATTTATTTTGCGGAAACAGGCTTTAACCCGGGCCCTGATCTTGACTCTTACCCGGACTTTGAAAATCTTGAGTCTGGTGAGTCGCTAAGCCAGTAATCATTGTGTGGTATCCAGTTTTTCTTCATTGGATGGGTTTTCGATTTTCGATGTTGAAATTTCAGATTATTTTCTCGCATTCATCGAGGTTTAATGTCAAAAAAAAATGGACCCACTCGATCCACTTTCGAAACCATCACCCCGCTGACTGCCTCTCCCATAAAACGCAAATGGGCCGACACCGAAAGGATAAGTAAGCAGCATCGGCTAAATTTATTAGCACTGCTCTGTTTTTTTTTGTTGCTTGTCATCGGTGGCGGCTGGCTATTGTACTACCTTGCAGAAAATCCAATTCAAACAGGCGAAGTAACGAACATCCCGTTTCCGGCTCCAGTAGATGTTAAGAAAAAATCTGTTGAAGCCCCTCAGGCACAATCAATCCCGGAGGTGGAAACCGACCAAGTCGCTAGAGAAAAGGAAATGGCCCATCAGAAGTTGGCGGACTTCTTAGTGGCCAAGGAAACTCTGGAGGGTCAGGGCGTTGCGGAATGGGGCGAACCATCGTATATTGAGATGATTAAATCAGGCGAAGCGGCAGATTCTGCTTTCATGAATAAAGAATATAAGGCCGCTGCAGAGCAATATGCCCAGGCCACATCTATGGCAGAAGATTTGGCCGGTCGAAGCGATGAGGCACTGATTCGATTGCTTGATGAAGGGCAGGCCGCCCTTGACGCAGGAGAGGACGTCCTGGCACAAAGCAAATTCGGCACCGCGTTAATGATTGATTCCGCCAGCCAGGTTGCCCGGCGTGGCCTGGAAAGAGCCAAGACGATTGAAGCGGTAATCGCACTGATTGCCTCGGGTAAACAACATGAGGCCGGCGGAAAACTAACTCTTGCCGCTGCTGATTATCAAAAGGCCCTGCAATTGGATGCCTATTCGCAGGAGGCTCGCACTGCGCTTGAAAACGCCACCGGGCGGATAAGAGAGGCCCAATTTCAACAGCTCATATCCGCAGGTTTGGCGGCATTTCATGGCAATGAATTCCTGGTTGCCCGGAAAAAGCTGTTAAAAGCCAAAGCATTAAAACCGAATTCCCCTGAGGTACTGGAAGCCCTATTACAGGTTGATCAGGCGATTCGGTTGGCGCGCATTGGTACGTTGCAGAAAAATGCACTGGCCGCCGAACAAATTGAAGACTGGCAAAGTGCGGTTAAATTACACCAAGCCGTTCTTGACATCGACCAGAATATTCAATTTGCCCGCTGGGGTAGAAAACGCGCCGCCGAGCAAATCCGGTTCGCCAAGCGATTTGATTTCTTTCTGGCCAATCCGGAAATATTGGCGTCCGACAGCCAGCTTAAAAGTGCAATTCTTTTACTCAGTGAAGCCGGGGACGTCGAGCCACAAGGACCGAAGCTGGCCGAGCGGATCCAAAAACTGGACCGCCGGGTCCGTATTGCCAAAACACCGATAAAAATCACCATCGTATCGGACAACCTCACCCATGTTGCTGTTTACAGAATTGGGAAACTGGGCCGTTTTGAGGTGCGTGAACTTGAACTTCGACCGGGATCGTATACAGTGGTCGGCGTTCGGGATGGCTATCAAGACGTCCGGCAAAAAATTGTGATAAAACCCGACCGAGAGCCCATTCGCGTTACTGTCAAATGCAAGGTTAAAATTTGAAAACCGCTGATAAAAATAAAGATAAACCCAAGGAACGGATGGGGGCACCGGTTGAAATTATGCCGGTTTCCTTTCGTCCGGCTCGTCGTCAGCGGGGTCTTAAGTCGACCTCCCGTACGAAGGGAATCATTAACGCTGCTCTGGGACTGTTTCTAATATTACTTTGTATCTCGGCTTGGTTTGTGTTCACGGCCCGGCAAGTGGTTATTCGAATTAAACCGGAACCAAGCCGTATTTCTATACAGGGAGGCATTGTTGCTCCAAAATTCAAAGACCATTACCTTCTGCGTCAGGGTGAGTACAGGCTGCAGGCCGAAAAACAATGTTTCCAATTGCTCAACAAGGGCATTACGGTGACAGAAAAAAAGCGCCAAGTTTTTGAATTTACGATGACGAAACTGCCAGGGCTCGTATCATTTAAAGCCCACCGTTTGGATAAACCCTCGGATAGTGTGGAAGGGGCCAAAATATTTATCGACGGGAAGCAAGTCGGACGAACCCCTGATACCGATCTTGAGATCAACCCGGGACGGCGTTCAGTGCTCATCCGTGCTGATAATTACCAGGACCTGGAAACCGTATTTGAGGTGGATGACTGCGGAGTCCGTCAGGCATTGGATCTGGCTCTCGTTCCAGGTTGGTCGGACATTGCCATTGATTCCGTTCCCAAGGGAGCCCGTATAATGGTAAATGGGAAATCAGCAGGTTCCACACCGCTTACAATCGAATTGCCGGCAGGTGAGCACGAGCTTGTACTATTGGCCAAACGTTTCAAGCCCTGGCGAGAGTTGATTACTGTGAAAGCCAATCAGCCGCGCAAATTGGAAACGGTCAGTTTGCAACCGGCTGACGGGATCCTGACGGTGCAAACCAATCCGACGGGCGCTACTGTAATGGTGGGAAGCAACTTCGCCGGCCGAACCCCGCTGGAATTGAAACTAACGGCGGCAACCCAGCATTTAATTCATGTCCACAAGGTTGGATATGAAGAAGTGAGCCGCCAGTTGGAACTAACCAGCGAAGAATCCAAAACCCTCACCATCGCCTTAAAACCAAAGCTGGGCATCTTAAATTTTGTAGTGAACCCGTCCGATGCCGAAATTATCGTAAATGGAAAATCCAAGGGAGTGGTCCCGCAACAGATGGAACTACTGGCGGTTGAGCACCAAATAGAGATAAAAAAAATGGGGTATCAATCCCATCATACCCGGATCACGCCCCGGCCCGGGTTTCCCCAGGAAATCAAGGTCACCCTATCAAGTCCCATGTCCGCCCCCAAAAGCCCCGGAACGATCATCAAAGCGAAAAACGGTTATAAATTGAAATTGATTCGCCCCCAGATGTTTACCATGGGATCCTCGCGTCGCGAACAGGGGCGCCGCTCCAATGAAACGCTTCGCAAAATTAATTTGCAGCGGCCTTTTTATATGGGCATCCGAGAAGTCACCAATAAAGAATTTGTGCAATTTTCAGCCGACCACAATTCCGGTAAATTCAAAAGCTACAATTTGAATCAACCTGAATTGCCGGTGGTGGGGGTAACCTGGGAACAGGCCGCCCTTTTTTGTAACTGGTTAAGCGCCAAGGAAGCTTTACCCCCGGTCTATATCCTTAACGGAGATATACTGGTGGCAGGAATTCCGATGGGAACCGGGTATCGCCTTCCCACGGAAGCCGAATGGGAGTATTCCACCCGTTTTAATAAAAATAAGGTGGATTTGAAATATCCCTGGGGTAACACGTTTCCGCCGAGGCCGAGGTCCGGTAACTATGCCGATGAGTCCGTAAAGGATCTGCTGTCTTCGTATTTGGTAGCCTACAATGACGGCTACCCTGTGATGGCCCCACCGGCAAAATTTAAAGCAAATCTTCTGGAGCTGTATGATTTAGGTGGAAATGCGGCCGAATGGTGTCATGATTACTATTCAATTTATCCCTATGACTCACAAAAAGTATATGAAGACCCATTGGGACCTGAAGAGGGCAAGCATCACGTTATCCGGGGTTCCAGCTGGCGGCAATCCAGCATCAGTGTCTTAAGGTCGTCTTACCGAGATTACAACGACGGCAAGCGGTTGGATTTGGGGTTTCGTATATGCCGGTATTTGAAATAGAAACTATCCAATTGAACCACAGCTTCGAATAATTGTCTGAGAACAGATCTGATATCGATTCCAGGAAATGTCTAAAGAATGATGTACAATAAAAAACTCATGGCCGCGATGGCCGTTATAGTAACTGTTTTGTGTACCCCGATGGTTTTGGGAAAGCGCGCTAATACACTGTTTACAAACCACGCGTATTCAGAAAGCGTTATTTTCGGCAATATATATCAAGAATCGAATCTGTTAGTCCAAAACGATAAAACAGCACCTGATGATTCGGATGACCAAAAAAAAACAGGGGCTGATTCCGAAGCTAAGGGAGCAGTACCAGAATCAGAGCCAGTAACCGACGATAAAAAAAAATCACCAAATGTTAAGTCAAAACCGCTCAAACCTTTTGTACCGTCGGAAAAAATTCCGGGGGAGCAGGCGGTGGATTTCCCGGTAGACATATAGAAACCGTTTCGAAAAGGCATAATACGTCCAATGGCAGCATTGTATCGTAAATTTAGATTTACTGTTCATCCACCGGATAACACCGCTTTAAATTTTTGGAACGGCTTGGTATGGACGTAATCTGAATGTTGAGACCGCTTCCATCTGGTGAGAAAATAGATTTGACAAGGGGTAGGCTCGGCCTATCTGCCACCAGTGACTAGCAACCCGTGGCCAAGGGCTGGTATATGCCATCTTAACGAAAAAACGAACAGCGGATAAATATTATGAAAAAAAACTTCCCCGTATCCATTGAGTTTATCTATCAGGTCTTTTCGTTAATCGTGATTATCATTATCGTGCACGCCGCATATGTGGCTGTCATCCGACCGAATGCTGACGTGATTCTGGCCCGACAGGCCGCCATGATAGAGGAGGACAAGTCACAGACCACCGAACGATCCGTGTTCGTTTTAATACGCGACTATGAACAGGAAGTTTGTATTATCCTCATGTTCTGGGCCATGGCCATCATGGCTTACAAGGGTATCATGACGATCCGGCATCGCGCATTGTTGAACCAAGACCTAATGCCATTAGCGGAAGGCATGCGTGTACTGCCGGAGGACACACGCGATTTGTCGCGACAGATCCAGGCGCTCCCCCCCCATCAGCGCAATGCCTTGCTCCCTCGTGCTTTGCTGGCAGCTCTGCACAGGTTCAGTACCACAAGAAATATCCAGGACGCTGCTAGTGCCACCAATGCCTACTGCACGGCTGAAGCCGAAAGGTTGGAATCTGAGCTGTCGATGATCAGATACATCGCCTGGGCCATCCCCTCAGTGGGTTTCATCGGCACTGTCCGTGGCATCGGGCAGGCCCTCGGACAGGCTCACAAAGCCATAGAAGGTGATATTTTCGATGTAACCACCAGCTTGGGAGTCGCATTTAATTCGACCCTGATAGCTCTTTTAATCAGTATCGTGCTGATGTTTCTCTTACATCAGCTTCAATCGCTTCAAGAACATTATGTACTGGATGCCGAAGCATACTGTGAGGAGAAGCTGACGCGACACTTGTATACGCAATAAGAATTGAAGGAAACCGAGTATGAGCATAATCGCATTGGAACTAAGCGATGCCGGCATTATGGCGGCCAACAGCACAACGGACAAGCTGCTGAAAGTTGACGGACAGGCCCACGAAAGCCCTGGCTTTGCGCTGCCGGGAAAAAGAGATTTGCTGGTGGGTAAAGTGGCTGAAAGTAAAGCCCACTTGTTTCCACGCCAAATTATACACAATTTCTGGAACCATCTGAGCACCGATCCCCTGGAACAGCCCGGAGCCCATGCTCCCCAAAGCAACGCTGAAATCGCTTACAGTCACCTCAACCTCATTTGGAAAACCATTCAACAATACGGAAATGAAGTCATTATCGCCGTTCCGGGTTTCTATAACCGGCAGGAGCTGGGCCTTCTTCTGGGTATCGCCAATGAATTGTCCATTCCGGTTAGAGGCTTCATGCCCCTGGCTTTGGCGACTTCGCCCGACCCCCGGCCTGGAAAAATGACATTTTACCTGGATGTACACCTCCACCGGCTGGAAGTGACGTATCTAAAGCAGGGGGCGCAACTCACCTTGGAAGACTCGGTTACTGGCACTGAAAAAGGTTTGATCTATCTTTACAAGCAATGGGCGGAGGCGATTGGGCAAGAATTTGTAGACAATACCCGGTTTGATCCCCTCCACCAGGCCGCCTCGGAACAGAAATTATATCATCGTCTGCCTAGAATCCTTTTTAATCTGCAACATAGCCCATCCATTTCCTTTGACATGGCTGGTGGGTCGCGATCTTATGGCATTACGCTGAGCCGTGACCTCATTGTCCGGAAAGCCGAGCCCGTTTATATGGAAATACGGCAATTAATTGAAGGGTTGCGAACTCAACACAGAGAAAATGAAACCTCGATGGTTCTTCAACTCACCCATCGACTTGCCCGGCTTCCAGGATGTAAAGAATTCCTTGCCGGAATAAAAGACGCAGAAATCTTCGAATTTGAGGAGGGTGCCGGTGCCCGAGGGTGTTTGGAAATCTGGCAACAACTTTCTGATCAATCCGATAGTGGCAAAATTTCATTTTTTACCAGCCGTCCGTTGCCGCGTGTTCGGTCGGCTCACGATCGTGTCCAAACCGTTGATGATTCTATAAATGCTTATCCGACCCACCTGCTTTTCCGCAGCATTGCCTATCGGATATCTGAAAACCCGCTTTATTTCGGTGATGATCTTGAAAGCAAAAACACCGGTGTGCGAGCCAGCAAAACACCAGACGAGATTTCGTCCGTCTATTTTTCCGTTCAGTTGCGCGAACGGGAGGTTGTTCTTAAAAATCTCAATACGAACGGTACCTATGTCAATGAAACCCCCATATCCGGAAGCACGGTTCTACAACTCGGACAAACCTTACGAGCGGGGACATCGGGTGAAACTTTTCAACTGATTGCCTGTATCGATCGCGATGAAACGTAAAAAGCTAAATGTATTCAGCCTTTCTTTTCTGGATATCATCACCTGTGGATTAGGTGCGGTCATCCTGTTATTTGTTCTGATAAATGCCAAAAGTGCGGCTCACCGAGATACCCTAACGTCTGATTATCGTGCCGAAGTCAGCCGAATGGAAAAGCAGCTGCTGGATGACAAGAAGAATATGATCCAGGCCCGCAATTCGTTAAAAACCATCGAAACTGATCTGGTAAAAATGCGGGGACTTTCGCGCCGGATCATCGAAATTCTAAACAAAAATAAGGTTGAGCTTTCCGACAGCAGCAAAAAAACGCTGGCCGCCAAAGCCCACGTTAACAAATTAAAAGCCGATTTAAAATCGCTGGAAGAGGAGGTTAAGCGTCTGAGAGCCGGTGCCAAAGCATCCGATGAACTGGGATCTAAATTACGCCCATTTCCCGGTCAGGGGGATCGTCAGTATCTCACCGACCTGAAGATGGGTGGTAAACGAATATTCATCCTGGTCGATTCCTCGGCCAGCATGTTGGACGAAACCATCGTCGGTATAATTCGTAGACGGAACTTGCACCTGAAAGAGAAGTTAAAATCCCCCAAATGGAAACAGGTGGTGGCGACTATCAACTGGCTGACCACTCAGCTGCCGCCGACCAGTAAATTTCAAGTATATACATTTAATGAGACGGCCGGGCCGTTAATCACCGGCACCCAGGGAAGCTGGTTGAATGCCGGAGATGTGGATAAACTGAATCAGACTGTTGAGCACATGCATAAATTGATTCCGCAAAAAGGCACCAGTCTAATCAATGCCTTGAAAACCGTACATGACATGAAACCGACACCCGATAATATTTTCCTGCTGACCGACAGCCTGCCGACCATGGGGACCAAAAAACCCTGGGGCAAGCGAGTTTCCGGGAAAAAACGCCTCGGGCACTTTAATGATGCGGTTAAAGCTTTCCCATCGAAGGTTCCGGTTAATATTATTTTGTATCCCATGGAAGGCGATCCGGCTGCCGCAGTTGCGTTCTGGAAACTGGCTAAAAATACGAGAGGATCGTTTTTCTGTCCTTCAAAGGATTGGCCCTAATTCGATTTAGCATTTTTGGTTTCGAATTTTTATTAGGTTATTTGTCTTGAGCCAAACCAGTTATGAAAAACCGTAGACGTGACATAGAAATCTTCAGCCTTTCCTTCCTGGACGTGATCTGTTGCGCCTTTGGTGCGATTATCCTGTTGTTTGTACTTTCCAAATTTGCCGAACCCATGATCATTGAGGAAGTTCGGGCCGACCTGCAACTGGAAGTCCAACGTTTGGAAGAGGAGCTTCATGAAATCCGAGGCGAAACTGCAGTGCTTAATCGCGACCTGACCGCCAAACAAGAACAATTGTCACAGGAAAAAAAAAGACTGGCCCGTCTCCAGGGGGACCTGTCAGACATAACAGGAGAATTTGCTTCATCGAAACAGTTTGCCGAAGTACAAAACATTATTGAAGGCAAGCTTGCCAGGGCTCTTCAGGAATTGACCGAGGAGATGAAACGACTGCTCAAAAAAATACCCCGCGAAGTTGGCCAGCCCTCGGTTGGCGGGATTCCGGTGGACAGCGAGTATATCATTTTTATCATCGACACTTCCGGCAGTATGCAACGCAATGCCTGGGCCCTAGTACAGAAAAAATTGGCCGAGACGCTTAAAGTGTACCCCCAAGTAAAGGGTATCCAGATTATGAATGACATGGGTACCTACATGTTTTCCCAATACAGGGGAAAATGGATACCCGACACCCCCGCACGTCGCCGGGCTATTATTTCCAATTTGAGTGTCTGGCGATCATTCAGCAATAGCAGCCCTGTGGAAGGAATCACCGCCGCAATCAACACGTTTTATGCCAGGGATAAAAAAATAAGCCTGTATGTTTTTGGGGATGAATTTAGCGGTAACGCCATCCAGTCGGTTATCGATCGGGTGGATAGAATGAACAAGATCACTCGTGACGGTACAAGACGCGTCCGGATCCACGCGGTAGGATTTCCGGTGCTGCTGCAGGATAGATTTGGACCGGGAAACACTGGGGAGCGATTTGCCACGCTCATGCGGATTTTGTGTCAAAAAAACGGCGGTACGTTTGTGGGCTTAAACAGCACAAGTCGTTAATTTGACTTATCATGTGGGTGCAAATGAAATTAGGTTCATCCGGTTTAACCTACTTTTATTGATAGACGCGTTGGCAACCAAAGCACCACCGACGTCCCATTTGGAAAAGGTTTAAGGGGGCAAGGGTTTAAAGGTTCAAGTGATGGATATCAGCCGATTATACTATTAAGTGTATCCAAACGATTCATCTCGGCATGGGTTGTTGATAGCATTTCCATTTAATTTGGTTTTATCAATCTCTTGGTTCTTCGACCCCTTGAATCCTTTTTCCAACCATCATAGGTGTCTGATCTCTGATAAATTTGAAAAAATACGTTTTAGTCGGATGACCCTGAAATTTTTCAGGTAAGCCTGCTACTCCGGGGGCACTAGGATATTTTACTATAATTGACTTTCGATGGGCAATAGGCGGAAAAAGAAATCAGCGATGCGCTGCCCAAACCCCCGGGCCGGTTGGAGGGTAACGCGCGCCTCACCGGATTCCCAGAAAAGTCGATTTTTTTCATCCAGCCCGACTCTCCAGGCATTGTCTGCGGACATCAACCGGTCAAATTCGGTTGCCATTGCGCCACACAGCTCTCGGGATTGGATGTAAAGTCCGTTCTCGGTGTTAATGTCAATCGCCCGCGGGTCGAGATTGAGGGAGCCGGCAAAACAGCGTTGGCGATCTCCCACTAACGCCTTTACGTGTAGGGATATGAATTTGGATTCAACCGGTGGCAAGGCGGCTTGATCCATTACCGCCGCGGATGGATCGTGCTTGAATTCGTAGAGTTCAGCTCCGGTCATAAGGATTCGTCGGCGATATTTCCTGTAATGGCTGTGGGTCACGGTGTGGTTGTTTGAGCCAAGAGAACCGGTTAAAATTTTGACCGCTACGCCCTCCTTTTCGAGTCGCGATAGATCCTTCAGAAAGTCGCCTACGGGAATCAGATAGGGCGTCAGGATGATTAATTCATTGTGGCTGGGTGCTGCCAGGCGATCGAGCATTTGTACCAGACGCATTTCCTCGCCATTTTCCACGGTGGGTTGATCCTGAACAAAGTGAGCCTCTCCGGGTTTGAGCTGCTCCGGCAGTTGCCTCAACCTGCGATTCCACGATTGGGGCTCCAGGGCGTAACTCTTTAAGTCTTTTTTTTCATTTTCAAGCTGGGCGGTAACCTGGACCATCAATTTTCGCAAGTCTTCACGGGTTACTTTTGTGGACATGGCGCCCCCTGGATAGGCCGATTCAGCATTCCAATACCGATCGAAGGCGCTGGAAATCTCTTTGACCACTGGACCGACGGTAAGTACATCTATATCCCGGAAATTATATTTGGCCTTCAATCCGAAATACTCGTTACCGATGTTACGCCCGCCGACAATGGCCAGCTGGTTGTCCGCAACGAACAGTTTGTTGTGCATGCGCCGGTTGAGTTCCTTGAAATAGATCAGAAACTCACCCAACCCCCCCAGGGTGCTTTCCCGCACCCGCCCGGGGTTAAAAATTTTGATTTCGAAATTGGGGTGCTGGCAAATGGCCGCAATGATCTTGTCCCGGGTCGCAAATCCCAAATCATCCACCAGCATCCGCACCCGTACACCGCGGTCGGCAGCGAGCATGAGCCGTTTGAACAACAGACTCCCTGCTGAATCGCCCTGCCAGATAAAATACTGCAAATCAATAGCAGTGGTCGCGTGGTCGATGAGCGCCAGTCTCCAGTTCAAGGCATCGTCATTGCGATTGAGAAGCAAAAAGCCAGAGCGGTCTGGAGAGTGCAGGCCGGCATATTGGTGGGTAACCGCCTGAAGATCTCCGTCGGATGTCGGAGGCAAGGCGTAAACCGGAAGTGAGGGTGGTGGTACGGGCAGGGTGGCGCACCCGCCTAACATCAGGGCTAGCAGAAGTAAAAATGCAATCCCCAGACGAAAACTGGCAATTTGATCGGTTAAGCAAATTCTATATGTCGGCATGTCTCTACCTTCCCCGGCGGAGAGCAGGCATGCCCCGCTGTATTACGTGCATGGTTTCTCCCACTAGTCTGTGCGACAGGTTAACGTCTTTAATGCTTAGAGGCGGTTTCAACCCCTTGGATCAGGTTCGAGGGCAAGGCGCCGGCTGACGAAAAAGCACAGTCCGCCTTAGGCGGATGAGCATTTTGAGGAGGCCTGCAACACCGTCATCGGGCCTTAGACGGGGTTTTGAAACCGCTTCTACTTAACAACCAGAGATTACAGGGGTTCACCCGCCAGCTCCGGTTTTCTCTTTGGATACGCGGCGACGAAAAGCGTCCAGTTCGGTCAGCAGCCAGGTGCTGCTGGGTATTTCCAGATCCCCGCAACGGACGGTGTAAACCTGACCGGATAATGTGCTGCGGGTGGCCGCCAAATCGATAAAATCTTCGGCTGAAGAGATATCATCCTTGAAATGCCTGTATTTGCGTTTAATGTGGATTTCGGCATCCCGACTCTCATACGCTTGACCGTTGCGGATGAACACACATTTCGAATTGCGTACAAAGCCCAACAGGTGAGCAATTTCAGCCTGTACGGGATCCTCGGCGCAAACTGACGATAAAAATATCAGCATACTCAGCAGGGTTCCGGGGAGCCCTGCCCGGAGGATATCGGGCACAATATTCATCGTCGTCACGGTGCTTAGGTCAATTTAAATCGCACCAACAGCGGGTGGTGATCCGAAGATTCCACTTGGGGAACCGTTATGGTAAGCGGGGTTAAACCGCGGTAGTAAACGTGATCGACAGCATGCCCCCGGAACATACTGCGCTTACCTTTGGGAAACTTTATGGACGCCATTCCTAAGGGTGTCAAGGCGTCCTCAACGATCGCCAGGCGCATATCGCTCCAGGTATTGAAATCGCCGGCCACAATCAGGGGTCCGGAATGAGGCGTCAGAACCGTTGTCAATATCTGCCACAGGTTGCGGTAACTGGCAGTTCCCAGTGTAAAGTTGATTCCGTGGAGATTCACCACCACCAGGCTCGACACGCCGCCGTTGAAGGCGTAGCGCGTCATCAGCATACTTTTGGGAACTTGCAACAGAGGTTCTCGGGTTCGCACAATGCAGCGGTTGAGAGGCGTTGCCTGGGCCGCAGTTAGCACCCCAATGGGGTCGTCCCGGTAGATAAACGCTGGAGCCAAGTCCCATCTTTGGCTCTTTTGTGCCAGCACTCGCGACAGTTCGACAGACAGCCGGGCCTCCTGCAACAAAACGATATCTGCGTAACCGATCAACTGATTCAGGTCAACGGGCCATCCGGGTTGGCGGCCTTTTTGGAAATTCCAGCTGGCCAGTGTGAACCCGTCGCCGTCAAGGGTGGCCACCGGTACTGGATTGGATATATTTTCGTGAGACAGCACCCCTGGGTGGCAGCTGTCGACTGGTAATAGTGGCGCCTCAAGCTCTGCGTGCGGACCAATAGTCCGATAGTCCCCAGGGATTTTGAGACAGCCTCCCCCAACCAGCAGGAATGATATCCCCGCCAATAAAACCCATCTATCAAGCCACGTCTTCAACAGTACCATCCTATATATGTATTCCAGGGCACTCACGTGCCTTAATTCCCATCGAAAAAAGGATAACAAATTCCATTAATAAAGAATAAAATACGAATTAAGGTCGTATTGTCAAGTCGGCCAATTAATCCCAAAATGGCCCAAAATCGATAACTTAGTACATATACCATGAGTACGTATGAGTGCAAATCTTATCCTAATTTTGCGATTAGCGATAATATGATGAAACATGTTAAACGGTGCCGGATCGGTTTAGCAATGGAAGGGTCGAGGTCAACTCTTCTACAGGTGGGCAGACTTTTAAAAATTGTTCATTTCACATTTCTACAAACGGGGTTGTAATCCACGAAGATTAAATGGTAATGTGGCTCTAAACGGTAGCAGATAATAGTGATTCGTACTGTGGGCTTTGGCCTTACCAGAGCCTTCTTTGGTTGTTTAAAGAGATAAGCTTTTTCTAATTTGGCGCGTTGCTGTAAAGGAACACTTTATAATGAAGTATATTGACATTTCAGAAAAGGGTGGACCGGAAGTGATGATAATAAAAGAAGGCAAACGTCCGGACCCTGAAAAAGATGAAGTGTTAATCAAGATACACGCCGCCGGAGTGAACCGGCCGGATGTAATGCAACGCCAAGGGCTGTACCCACCTCCACCAGGTGCGTCTTCGATTCTGGGACTTGAGGTAGCCGGGGAAGTCGTGGCAACCGGCAAGGACGTGTTGGGCTGGTCGGTTTCGGACCGGGTGTGTGCGCTTACAAACGGCGGTGGTTATGCTGAATACGTAGCCTTACCTGCCGGTCAGTGTCTGCCGGTACCAGCGGAATTGTCCATTGAAGAGGCAGCGGCGCTCCCGGAGACCTTTTTTACCGTCTGGGCCAATGTATTCGATCGCGCGGGGCTTAAGCCTGGTGAAAGTTTTCTGGTACACGGTGGCGGTAGTGGGATTGGCACAACGGCTATTCAGATGTCCAAATCCCTGGGGTCTAGGGTATTTACGACTGCCGGCAGCGCAGAAAAATGTGCAGTCTGTCAACACCTTGGCGCTGAAATCGCAGTCAATTATCATGAACAGGATTATGTCGAGGAGCTTAGGGAAGCTACTGATGGTCAGGGCGTCGATGTGATTCTGGACATGGTGGGCGGTGATTATGTAGCCCGCAACCTGGAGCTGGCGGCCATGGACGGTCGCATTGTGAGTATTTCATTTTTAAAAGGGGCTCAAGTTAAAATTGATATGATGCAGATATTGCTTAAACGATTGATCATCACCGGATCTACGCTCCGCCCCCAAAATGCTGAAGCCAAAGCCGCTATCGCGGAAAAATTGCGTACCCAAATTTGGCCATTGATTGACAATGGAAAAATCAAACCCCTCATCGCTGCCCGCTTTCCCCTTGAAGATGCTGTTGAAGCGCACAGACTAATGGAGAGCAACAAACATATCGGTAAGATTATCCTGACAGTTGCTAAATAGTGCCCATCTATTGATTTTTTTTAAAGATGGGCGCCTTGTGACGTTTCCAATTCAGAAATTTTGCCCTCAATTGAGGACAACGTTTACAGGAACCCGTCAACTGCTAGGTCTAAATCAAAAGGGGCTTTGAGGAGGAATTGACTGACGCATCCATGCCGTTAGTTTTTAAACCAGCGCCGGATTGATTCGCGTTCTTGGGGCGAGAGTTTGTCCCACCGCTCCAGCTTTCTTTGGATTTGCTTGCGCTCCTTCGGTGAGAGCTGGTTCCACTGCTGATGCCCCTGCTGGTAACGTTTACGTTCCTGGGGTGACATCTGTTTCCATCGCTGATAGCGCTCCTGGTAACGTTGCCGTTCTTCGGGCGACATCTGCTTCCATTGGCGAACACGATTTTTCTCTTCCGGGGACAGGCTGCCGCGCTCCCTTTTTCGCTGAGCGATGGCCCAATCTAGTTTTTCCGGGGAAGCCGGCGTTTGGTCAATAATAAAGGACCAAACTTGTTTAGTAAAAACCTGGGTTGAGGTACTGGCGTCCACCGAACGGCCTGCTATAAAAAAGAGGCTTGCTATCATCAAGCATGCCACCCGGCTACACCAAATCCTGGATTTAGACATACGCTTTATTGTGTTCATGGCGTATTTTCCCCTGGGTGTTATCCCGATGAATTTGGCTGGGTTGCAATAATTCCGAATTATCGACAACTTGGATCAATTTTTGGACCGACTCCATATCGTTTAACAGATCTAAATGTTTCAACATTTCGATATCTACGGTGACGATCTGTTCTGAAACCTCATGGGAATTGCTTGCGGTTTGGTTAGATGGCGCGTTGAACGTTTTATAGCTCCATATGCCTACCACCAAGAAAATTATACCAAATGTTGCCATGGCCGGTACCAGTCTCAATCTACGGCCGAACAGCTGCTGCCGCCACCAGCGGGTACGGGGTATTGATTTCGTTTCGGGCTCGATGGAGCGGAGGATATTTTCAGGTGATAGTGCGGTTGCTTCAGGCGGTTGCATGTTCTCCTGCATGGTCACAATAAGTTGCGACAGGCGCATTTTTTCATTACGGCAACCTTCACAGGTCTCCAAATGTGCTTTCCATTCAGTACAGGCCGTGGGAGACAGTTCGTTGTAAACATCCAGCCAGAGGGTTTCGCGATAATGAGGGCAAGCTGACATTTGATCACCTCCTTTTAGGAAATTTTCCAATGGCCTAGTACCTTGCGCATGTGTCGGGTGGCCCGGAAAAGATGACTTTTGACTGTACCGTTTGCAGTGTTCATGGCGATGGCGATTTCAGCGATACTGAAGCCTTCAAACACCTTCAAAGTAAACACCATTCGCTGATGATCGCTTAATTGAGCTAAGGCGGCCTTGATTTCCTGCTTCAATTGTTTACCTGTTAAATTGGCCATGGGATCGGTGCTGGGGTGACGATCACTATGGGCTTCCAAATCCTTGGCCGTTGCTAACCTATTCAGAGCGGGTGTGCCGCCAACTTTAAATATTTGTCGCCAGCGTCGTGCCCTGCGACGCGCATCGAGGCAGGTATTCACCACGATGCGATAGAACCAAGTGTAAAAACTCGATTTTCCATTGAATTGTTTAATTCCGGACAGCACTTTTATAAATGCTTCCTGGGTCAGGTCCTGGGCCTGTTCGTGATCACCAGCGCTCATGCGGTACGCAATCGCAAAAGCTTTGGCCTGGTAGCGGCGAATAAGCGTTTCCAAGGCCCACCGCTCTTTACGTTGAGCACCAGCGACCAGAGTAGCATCGTCAATTTTCTGTGTGCCAGATTTTGTATCTCCGACCGAACGTTCACCATCCAACCCCATTTGTTCCGCCAGATTTTCTACCCGGTTTGGCATCTACGAGATCCTCTGAGCGGTTATCTTCACACCTTGTGAACGGATGCCGACAGCGTCTTCGTTGCGTGTATCATCTTTAGAAGCGGTTTCAAAACCCCGTCTAAGGCCCGATGGCGGTGTTGCAGACCTCCTCAAAATGCTCATCCGCCCGAGGCGGACTGCACTTTTTCGTCGGCCGGCGCCTTGCCCTCTAACCTGATCCAAGGTTTTGAAACCACTTCAAAACAATACTTATAACACCATCATCCTTGATTTGAAAAGGATTACCACCTATCGCCGACACCGAAGGAAAAATAATAGCCAGGATCAGTAACATAACCGCCGAAATGAAACCCGCTGCACCAGGGACCTCCACTATAATAATGATTATGCTGGTGTATTGGTCGACGATGGTGTACGATATGGCGTTGTCCATGGTGTCGGGGACGGTGATGCCTCACCCCGCGATGATAGTCTCGACGATGATGTTGCATCGATCTATGATTAGGGCGGCTGGCTTGATAGTGTATCCGTGAAGGACGATGGCTTTCACCGCGATCGAAATGTTCGCTCTGACGCACTCGGCGGTGCCTTGACCCATGCTGGGCCCAGCTCACGCTAGCCAACAGACATACTAAAACAGCTGAGATCAATGTAATTTTAATCAGTAAGGTTTTCATGGTGATGCCTCCTTTTTATGCGTTCTTGTCTATTTAGACGTCACAACACATCAAAGGTTTACACACCACGACGATTAATTATTGTCCCATTCGGGGAATAGGAGAAAAACCCTCGCCTTTAGGTTAAGACTTTAGTTTATTTGTTGATGCTGCCACAAGGATTCAAGGATTCAAGGAAAGGCTTGGATGGTCTTTTCACTTGACCCCTCGAACCCTTGGATCCTTGGACCCCAAGCCTTCGGCTTTAGCCGAAGGGTGTTGACTTTCCGAAGTGATAATGCCATTCAGTGAGAATTATTCGTCACTTCATTATGGGTTGTCGCCTT
>Ga0316198_10000049_pt1 | contig 45185 bp, 39 predicted proteins | sample OudBieAanoxic_MG_FD_204935 | JGI IMG/M metagenome (GOLD analysis project Ga0316198, IMG submission 204935) | Coastal sediment microbial communities from Oude Bieten Haven, Netherlands - site A anoxic | ecosystem: Environmental > Aquatic > Marine > Coastal > Sediment | place: Netherlands... | reverse complement strand
TCGACTTTCTGCGCGATTCCGCCATGGGCAAGGATGTTCCCATCGGCGAGGATGTCGTCGTGGTCGGCGGCGGCAACGTGGCCATCGACGTGGCCCTGACGGCCAAACGCAAGGGCGCAAAGAAGGTCACCCTGGTCTGCCTGGAGAGCCGCGACGAGATGCCCGCCTGGCAGCATGAGATCGAGGAGGCATTGGAAGGCGATATCGAGATCGTCAACAGCTTCGGACCCAAGGCGTTCTTCATCGACAAGAGCAACAAAGTCTCCGGCATAGAGTTCAAGACCTGCACCGCCGTGTTTGACGATGATGGCCGCTTCAACCCGTCGTACGACGAAAACGAATGCCAGCCGATTTTCGGCGACACAATAATCATCTCTATTGGTCAGAGCACAGACCGCTCTTTTATCGAGGAGCAAGGCATCAGCCTCACCCGCGTGGGCGGCCTGGAGGCCGATCCGGTCACCCTGCAGACATCCATCGACTGGGTCTTTGCCGGCGGCGATGCGTTCTACGGCCCCAAGTCGGTGGTGGATGCCGTCGCGTGCGGCAAGGAAGCCGCCGAAAGCATTCACCGCTTCGTCAACAACCGCGATTTGGCCGAAGGAAGGGAGACGCTCTGGCATACCGAAAAACCGGATGTATCCCTCGAGCCGCAAAAAGCCCGAACCACTGTGCGCTGCCTCGATCCGGCCGCGCGGGAGTGCAACTTCCTGGAAGTCTCCTTTGGTTATAACGAAGCCGAAGCGAAAAAGGAAGCCGACCGCTGTCTGCGGTGCGGAATTTGCTCCGAGTGTTACCAGTGCGTCAAGGCCTGCCTGGCCGAAGCTGTCGATCATACCCAGGAGGCGGTTCAGAAGGACATCACGGTGGGATCGGTCATTCTCTCCGCCGGCACCGATACCTACGATCCGTCCAACTTGAAGGAGTTCTACCACTACGGAAGCAACCCCAACGTGATGACCAGCCTGGAGTTCGAACGGATTCTGAGCGCTTCAGGCCCGACTATGGGACATCTGGTGCGGCCCTCGGATGAAAAGGAGCCGCAGAAAATCGCCTGGCTCCAGTGTGTCGGCTCGCGCGACACCAACAAATGCGGCAACGGCTACTGCTCGTCGGTCTGCTGCATGTATGCTATCAAGGATGCCATGATCGCCAAGGAGCACTCCCACGGCAACCTCGATTGCGCTGTCTTTAACATGGACATCCGCTCCTACGGCAAGGATTACGAAAAATACTACAACCGCGCGAAAGACCGCGAGGGCATCCGCTTCGTCAAGGCCCGCGTCCACACCATTTACGACGATCCGCAGACCGGGGATCTCCGGCTTGTCTTTGCCGATGAAAGCGGCCACATGACTGAAGAAATATTTGACATGGTGGTCCTGTCCGTGGGCCTGCAGGCCTCGGAATCAACGGTCGAACTGACCAAACGCCTCGGCATCGACTTGAACCGGTACAACTTCATCGATACCAAGCCGTTCAGTCCGGTGGCCACATCGCGTCCGGGAGTCTACACCTGCGGTATCCTGCAAGGCCCCAAAGACATACCGTCGTCAGTGACGGAGGCCAGCGCCGCCGCCAGCGCCGCCGGCAGGGATGTGGCCGAGGCCCGCGGCAGCGACGTTAAAACCCTCGAGGTGCCCGACGAAATCGATGTGAGTGAGCAAGAGGCGCGCATCGGCGTCTTTGTTTGCAACTGCGGCATCAACATCGGCGGCGTGGTCGACGTGCCGGCCGTCAAGGAATATGCCGAAAGCCTCCCCAATGTGGTCTTCGCCGATGAAAACCTCTTTACCTGCAGTCAGGACACCCAGGAGAAGATCAAGGAGAAAATCGACGAGGAGAAGCTGAACCGGGTGGTGGTGGCCTCGTGCAGCCCTAAGACCCATGCCCCCATGTTCATGGAGACCCTCGAAGCCTGTGGACTGAACAAATACCTTTTCGAGATGGCCAACATCCGCAACCAGGATTCGTGGGTGCATGCCAACAATCCGGAACTTGCCACGAAAAAAGCCAAAGATCTCGTGCGGGCTGCCGTAGCGCGATCATCCACCCTGACACCGCTGCACGGGAAGGTCATTCCGGTGAACAAAAAGGCCCTGGTCATCGGCGGTGGAATTGGCGGTATGAATGCCGCCCTGGATCTGGCCAACCAGGGATTTGAATCGACAATCGTCGAAAAATCGCCGCAACTCGGCGGAATGGCACGCAAGCTCCACCACACCATCGAAGGGGACGACATCCGCGCCTATCTCGACCAACTGGTTGGAAAGGTCAGTTCCGAGAAAAAAATCGAAGTATTGACGGATGCACGGGTTGCCGGCTTCGAAGGATTCCAGGGCAACTTTGTCACCGAGGTCGCCGTTGGCTCTAACGGCGACAATCGATCCATCGGACACGGCGTCATTCTCGTTGCCACCGGTGGTGGTGAGTACCAGCCCAAGGAGTTCCTGTATGGACAGGATGATCGTGTGCTCACCCAGGTGGAGTTGACTGATCGCCTGACAGACAAAGGCGCTGCCGACCTGAGCAGTGTCGTGATGATCCAGTGTGTTGGCTCCCGCAACGAGGAGAACGAAAACTGCTCGCGCATCTGCTGCCAGAGTGCCGTCAAGAACGCCCTGGCTATCAAACGCTCCCATCCGGATACCCAGGTGTATATTCTTTACAGAGATATGCGCACCTACGGACTGCTGGAGGATTACTACACCGAAGCCCGCAATCAGGGGGTCATCTTCATCCGTTTCGACGAAGACCATCCACCGGAGGTCGCATCGTCACCCGAGGGTATGCTGGTGACGGTCAAGGACCACGTTCTGCAAAGAAATGTGGAAATCCGCAGCGACCTTCTGGCACTGAGCGCAGGCGTGGCGGCCGCTGATACCGAGGATCTCAGTAATATCATGAAGCTGAACCGCAACCCCGAGGGCTTTTTCATGGAAGCGCACGTCAAGCTCCGACCAGTGGATATGGGCGGCGACGGTATTTTCCTGTGCGGAATGGCCCACGGGCCGAAGCTCATTACAGAAACCATTGCCCAGGCCCAGGCAGCCGCGTCACGGGCAACCACTTTCTTGGCCAAGGATGAGATCCGGCTGTCGGCCATAACCGCCAAGGTCGACACGGAGCACTGCGTTAAATGCCTGACCTGTGTCCGCTCGTGCCCCTTCGATGTCCCGAAATTCAACATCGCAGCGGGGGAGGTCCAAATCGACGAGGCCCTGTGCCACGGCTGCGGCGTGTGCGCCGGCGTGTGCCCGCGACAGGCAATTCAGTTAAGCTTCTATGAAGACGAACAGATCGTATGTAAAATAGATGCCTTACTGGCAGGAGGAATGTAATGGCCGATTTTGAACCGACGATTATATCGTTTTGTTGTAACTACTGAGGGTACTCAGCCGCGGACCTGGCAGGTTCGATGCGACTCGATTACCCCGCCAATGTAAAGATCATCCACGTGCCGTGTTCCGGCAAAGTTGATGTTCTGCACCTGCTCAGAGCGATGCAGAAAGGCGCCGACGGTGCCTACGTGGTTGGGTGCCTGGAAGGGACGTGTCATTACAACGAAGGCAATTTCAGGGCCCGGGAGCGCGTGAATCATGTGCGCATGCTGCTCGATGAGATCGGTATCGAGGGCGACCGCGTCAGAATGTATAACTTGTCCTCCGGCGAAGGTCCGACCTTTGCCGCCTATGCCAAAGAGATGACTGAACACATCAAGGCGCTCGGGCCCAACCCGTTGAAGAACAAGGCAACTGTTAAAAATTAAGGAGTACATTATGGCCGAGGAAGCAATCAAGCTTGGAGGTAAAAAGAAAAGTACGTTCATCGACAAGGTGAAGGATTTGCTCCCCGAAGGCGGCAACCTGAACCTATGTCTGACGTGCGGTGCCTGCTCATCCGGATGCCCGGCGACGGGCCTGGAAAACATGGATCCCCGCAAATTTCTGCGCATGGCCGCCCTGGGCATGGATGAAGAAATCACGACCACGCCGTGGGTGTGGATGTGCAGCATGTGCACCCGCTGCGTCTACGTCTGCCCGATGAAAATCAACATTCCCCAGTTGGTCTTTTACGCCCGGCAGTCCTGGCCACGCGAAAAGCGGCCCAAGGGCATCGTGGGGTCCTGCGACATGGCCCTTAGAAACGACACCTGCAGCGCCATGGGCGCCACCGAAGAAGACTTCCAGTTCGTGGTCGAAGACGTGCTGGAGGAATACCAGGAAGCACAGCCGGAGTTTGCCGAGATGAAAGCCCCGGTCAACAAGAAGGGCGCGGAGTTCTTCCTCAACCAAAATTCCCGCGAGCCGGTGACCGAACCCGACGAGATGGTGCCGCTGTGGAAGATCCTGCACGCCGTAGGCGCCGACTGGACTTACGGCACCAAGGGCTGGGCCGCTGAAAACTACTGCATGTTCATGGCTGATGAAGAAAACTGGAAGCATATTGTGGAGGTCAAACAGAAAGCGGTGGAGGACCTGGGCTGCAAGGTCTGGCTCAACACCGAGTGAGGGCACGAACTCTTCGCGGTCCGGTTCGGAGCGCAAAAGTTCAAACTCGACTACAATTTCGAGATCAAGAGCATCATTCAATACTACGCCCAGTGGATCAAAGAAGGCAAGCTGAAGGTCAGTTCCGAGTGGAACAAAGACCGTCAAATCAAATTCACGGTGCAGGACCCCTGCCAGCTGGTTCGGAAATCATTCGGTGACCCAGTGGCCGAGGACCTGCGGTATGTGGTCAAGGCCGTGGTCGGTGAAGAAAACTTTATCGACATGAGTCCCAACCGATCGAACAACTACTGTTGCGGCGGCGGCGGCGGTTTCCTGCAGTCCGGTTACCCCGAAGCGCGAAGAGATTACGGCAAACTGAAAGCCGAGCAAATTCTCAAGACCGGTGCGGACTACTGCATCACGCCGTGTCACAACTGCCATGCCCAGGTTCATGATCTGTCCGACATCCGTGATCACGCCTGGCAAACGGTTCACCTGTGGACACTGATCTGCCTGTCGATGGGCATCCTCGGTCCGAACGAACGCGAGTATCTCGGTGAGGATCTGAAGGACGTGGATGTTTTTCACCCGGAAAGCTCAAACTTTTAAGGGGATTGACAGGAAGTGGTTTCAAATCCTCAGATCACGCCCAAGTGCAAGGCGTGGGCCGACGAGGAAACGCAGCATACATGGGCGTATGTGAGTATTTCGAGGAGGACCACAACACCGCAATTGGGTGTTAGATGGGGTTTTGAAACCACTTCTAACCATTCAGGAGCCGGTCGGTATACCAGGAGGAAATATGATAGTCGCGAAAAGAAAGCCATTTGACGAAATCAAGGAAATGATCAAGCCATTCAAGAAGGTTCTCAACGTGGGATGCGGAACCTGCGTTTCCGTCTGCCTGGCCGGCGGAGAAAAAGAGGTTGCCGTCCTGAATGCAGAGCTCGAAATGGCCCGTAAATTGGACGACAACCCTGTCGAGTTGACCGCCTACACTGTGGAACGCCAATGCGACCGTGAATATCTGGCTGAACTCGACGACATGGTCAAGGACCATGACGCCGTCATCTCCATGGCCTGCGGGGTCGGCATTCAGTTCCTGGCAGAGCGCTTCCCGGAAAAACCGGTCTTACCCGGTGTCGACACCACCGGTCTGGCGGTCAACCAGGCGGTGGGTTGGTACGAAGAACGTTGCCGTTCCTGCGGCAAGTGCGTGCTGGCCATGACCGGCGGTATCTGCCCGGTGACCATGTGCGCCAAAGGCCTTTATAACGGCCCCTGTGGTGGAACCAACAAAGGCAAGTGCGAGATCAGCCAGGATCAACCCTGTGCCTGGTACATGATTCACGAAAGACTGTCCAGCCAGGAACGACTGGATTTGATCAGGGATTTCAAAGAGCCGGCGGACTGGACCGATCAAACACCGCGGACGCTGATTCAGCCGGGGTACAAGAAACCGGAAAATGAAGAAGCGAAATAAAATACAGCCGTCGCAACCGACATGAACAATCCCATTTGAAATATAGGTGATATAATGAGCACAGAAGGCAACGGTTACAAATCAGGAAGCAACCTGGAAAAGGTCCTCAAAGCCGGTCATTTTGCATTCACCGGCGAGTTGGGGCCGCCCCGGGGAGCCAACACAGAGGAAGTGCGTCACAAAGCCTCGTTTTTAAAAGGCGTGGTGGATTCGGTCAATATCACCGATAATCAGACGGCCATGGTCCGCATGTCGAGCTGGGCCGCGAGCCTACTGCTCCTTCAGGAAGGCTTGGAACCGAATTTTCAGATGGTCTGCCGGGACCGCAATCGACTGGCCATGCAGGCCGACATCCTGGGGGCCTCTGCCCACGGTATCCGCAATATGCTCTGTCTGTCCGGTGACCATCAGCAATTTGGCGACCACCCCCAGGCCAAAGGGGTGTTCGATGTCGACTCCATGCAGCTGATCAAAATAGTCAAACAGATGCGCGATGACGGTAAATTTCTGAGCGGCGCCGACCTGGACGGGAGCCCCAAGATCTTCATCGGCGCGGCAGCCAACCCCTTTGCCGATCCGTTCGAGTGGCGTGTCCATCGCCTGGCGAAAAAAGTGGAAGCCGGCTGTGATTTTATTCAAACACAGTGCATATACAACATGGAGAAATTCCGCAAGTGGGTCCAACAGGCCAATGACATGGGGCTGACGGAAAAAGTCTACATTCTGGCCGGCGTCACGCCAATGAAAAGCGTCGGTATGGCCAAATATATGAAGAGCAAAGTGCCCGGAATGGATGTACCCGATGAAATCATCGAACGTCTTCAGGGCGCCGGCAAGGGCAAAGTCGCCGCGGAAGGGATCAAGATCGCCTGTGAACAGATCGAAGAATTCAAAGAAATGAAGGGTGTCCACGGTGTCCATTTGATGGCCATCGAGTGGGAACACAAGGTGCCCGAAATTGCCGAGCAGGCTAAGGTGCTGCCGCGGCCTGTCGTGGAATAATAGCTTCAGATACGAATCAAAGAAACCCGGTACGAAACACTGTACCGGGTTTCTTTATGCGATACAAAAACAACGTCTCCAGACGGTAACCGGTTTCCTTCCAGCACGCCAGGAATCGATGCGAAGGTGTCGTTTGGCCCATTTCTAAAGCCCGACAAATTCGTGGCTCAGGGCGGTTCTATTATTGAAGCAAAACATCGAACCCCGCTCACATTTATTCTTGATCAGTTGCCTCATCGGCGTTTTCGGATAATCATTGAGGCTTCTTTCAATTTCCATTAAAACTTCCAGATTTTCGGCAATGACATTAGAGGCTGAAAATATGCCGCTTAAGAGAAAATCGACGGTATTGGATTCTCGGGTTTCCCGGTAATCCAACGGCATCCGATCGTAATAAAGATCCTGCCAGAAAAATGCGGCATCAATGCCCTGGTCTTCGATATACGCAATGGTGGCTCTGGCATTCTGCAAACTGTTGAGGGTGAAGAGGCAGGGAATTCCCATCTGCCGGGCCACGGCAGGAATCAGACCGGTCATCCAGCCGTGGCAGTGGATAAGATCCGGTTGTACCGCCGGTTCGATGTTGTTGATGACTTCTCTTTGAAATGCAAGCGATATCTTGACATTATCGAGTTCGTTCCTTGATGAGACCGGATCGATATAAAAAAATGACCGATCTTTGGCCAAATGGATTCTATCGACTGGTACCCGTCGTTTTATCGCTTCGAAAATTCTATTTATCCCCGGATCGTGGTTTTCCTCGATCAGTTTCCGGTAATCAGGGATGACAACATGGACATCGGCACCCTGATCATAAAACGGGTTTATCGGGAAGATGGATGCGTAAGTTAACCCCTCCTCTTTGACTACCAAAGGAGTGGAATCACCGGCCATGCAAACGGGGAAATATTTGATTTCAGGAATTAAAAATAGGACCCGGCGGTGGGATGAAATTTTTAACATGAATTGACATCAGTTTTTGCTCTCAGGCGACATGTTGTTTCTATAGTGATTGTCAAGAAAACGTTCCGTTATTCGAACTTTATTTCTACAACCACTTATACCAACCTTCCGTATTTCGGATTTTATTTTTGATAAAGCGGTATATTTTTTCTTCCCTCAATGACAGCATCCATCATCGTTGCGTCACGCCCTAAACCAATCAATCCGCATACAGATATCTCAAGCTCATCGCATACGCCAGACCGTCCGTATCCATGAATTCCTCGACCCAGCGGACCTCCGCCAACCCTGTTGAACGAAGGCCTGCGTTGCCTGCGAGTACCTGCGCAGAGGGAAAATTCAGCACACGAACGACGAGAAGCGTCCCTGGTTTGACTGCCTTTCTCGACACCAATACAATCCCGTCCTGATGATAATTGATCGATCTAGCGGTGAAAACATCGCTCCGGCCGGAAAGTTTGAGGCATTCGGCTCTGAGCTCGCAGGCGGTACGCCCTCTTTGACGGTTTTCTATTTGGTGGCCGATGGTGGACATATTTTCAAGATTGATTGCCATTTGATAAATTTCACTTTTTTATCTGCCGATGATTCTTTCCAGCGTTTCCTGCACTCTTTTGCAGTCGATACAGTAAGTGGTTACGGGTCGCACTTTGAGCCGATTTTGGACAATTTCTTCACCGCACAATTCACAAATTCCGAATGTTCCTTCATCCATTCGTTTGAGAGCGCTTCTTATCTTCCGAATAAGTTTGCTTTCACGATCCCTAATACGAAGAGCCAGATCTCGATCATATTCCAAGGTTGCCCGGTCAAGCAGGTCGGATGCGTAGACCGATGACTCCTGCATTCCGGCGATGGTGTGATCGGCGCGTTGCAGTAGCTGGTCCTGCCATTCGATCAGCAATTGCCGAAAATATGCCGCCTCTGACTTTTTCATGATCCACCTCCTATAGATATGCGTTTCTTATGGTGTGCCCGGACGCTCGGTGCAGATGAGCATCCCAATTCCTCCATTTAAAGAGCGCTATATCCCACTACGGTCTGAAATCGATACCTCCCCTGATCGAGATTGTTGTATATTTATAGCCGATTCGAGCAACCGTTTTTTACCCAAAATCCCGGTGATCGACTCTGTAAGTCTGTCAATCGCATCCACACTTCGGATGGCATAAACAAGCGCAGGAAACTCCGGATGTTTTTTTTTGATTTCCAGCAGAAGGGCAAAACTATCGAATCCCTCTGCCAGAGAATTCATCAGGACCATGTCCGGCTGAGACTTATTCCAAAGTTCCCAGGCCGAATCAGTATTATCAACAATCTCAGTCTGATATCCTTCTTCGCGCAGTGATTGAGACACCAAGTATCGGTGATGGGGTTGATCATCTAAAATTAGAATACACACCATTCGGCTCATTGATCGATCCTCGTTTTGTGCAGCTGGTGATCGTCAGCCAATGTCCCTGCCCGAATGATTTCGCGTCTCTTTCAGGCAATATTCACGCCAGGCACAATTCCATTGCCTGCAGTACCTGATGCTCTTACCGAAACAGTCCGCGTTCCCCTCGATTCGCTGAATACTGCGAATGAGGCGGGCGAGGTGGGTAAATTCCTGGGTTCTAAATGAGCTGTGTCCGCGTGCCATTTGCCGTGTTTCCGTGACCGACTCGCTACCCGTCCACATTCTCGCTGAAACGCCTGCGGATCGATGAAACACCCGTGGTAGCGTCCAGGCTATTTTACCAATTGACGTGTATTACATATAACTGACTTAATTCTGCGTCCATAGGGGCTGGGCTTCAAAGTTGCTGGGGAAATCACCCGCCGGGGAATTTTTCCCAGACTTAAGTAGGACGGTATCCGAGGGGGGAGCGGTGGAAGTGCGTGAGGTTACTCTTTCCAAAGATCGATATCAATGAGGCCGAGCTTGGCGGCTTGGCGCACCAGTTCGATGGTGCTGTGTATCCCGAGTTTGCGCATGATGCTGGAGCGATGGTTTTCAACCGTTTTGGGACTGATGCAGAGCCTATCGGCTACCTGACTAGAAGTTAGCCCTTCGGCCAAATGGACCATGATCTCCTGCTCTCGGGCCGTCAGGGCGTCGTACCCGTCTGTCCCGCCTATTTTGTCAGCAGACGGTAGACCGGCAAGTTTTTTAACCACCTGCTGGGAAACCGAGGTGTCCATGAAATAATTTCCTTGCATGACATGGTCCATTCCATTCAGAAGCATGTCGGCCGCCGATTCCTTTACAATGTAGCCCATGGCGCCAGCTTTGAAAGCCTTGACGATAAAATCGATCTTGGAATGCATGCTCACAATTAAAATACGGGTGTGGGCGGAGACTTTCAAAATATCAGCAATCAGCTCGATACCGCTTCGATCCGGAAGAGACATATCAACGATCGCCAGATCCGGTTGGAGGTCTTTGGCCATTTTGTTACCCTGATTGGCGGTGCCAGCCTCCCCGGCGACCTGATATTTCGTGCCCTTCTGAGCGATGATCGCTTTGAGACCTTCCCGGAAAAGCGGGTGGTCATCTACGATGAGAATGCGTTTGGTTCTGTTCAATCCGGCCCTCTTTTAAAAGGAAATTTAATTAAAATCCTGGTGCCCTTTCCGGGTTGCGAATCAATGGTCATCTGCCCCTGCAGCAGGTTAACCCGTTCTTTCATACTGCGCAAGCCGAGTCGTTTCTCCCCTTTTGTTGAACGCTCCCGCGCCTGCACATCAAAACCTTTCCCGTCGTCCTCAATACGGAGAATGATATTGGGGTTGACGCCAACCAGTTTGACCTTGACCCGATGAGCCTGGGCGTGTTTGCGTATGTTGTTGAGGCCCTCTTGGACCAGGCGATAGACATTGATTTCGACTAATGAATCCAATGTCATTTTTTTAAAACCCGCCGAATGGAAGCCCACTTTTAGGCCATTTTCCTGTGCGAACTCTTCACAGTAAGTAGAAAGCGTCCGCAAGAGACCGAGGTCGGTCAGACCGGGAGGACGCAAATCGTATGACAGGTTACGAACGGACGCAATGGTCCGATCGAGTATGGCAAATAATTTAGATGCGTTCTCTCTCGTTTTAGTCAGTTCTCCCTGCCGCTCATCAAAAAGAGATTTGAAAACAATTTTCATCGTGGACAGGTCCTGGGCGACGCTGTCGTGCAGTTCTCTGGCAATCATCTGGCGCTCGTCTTCGTGGGCCTTCAACAGCTGTTGGGAGAGGTTTCTGATCTGTGAGTCAGCCAGCACTTTCTCGGAAATATCTTCTACCATTTCTATGGCAGCTGTCACTTGTCCGTCAGAATCGATAATCGGCGACGAAATAATGCGATAGTGCCGGGTCTCATTGCCGGCAGGTGTCTCGGTAATCGACTCGTGCATCTCGCCATCCCGCAGAGTCTGGACGGTCGGGCAATAAGAACAGACCGTTTCACCGGGCGGATCATTAAAGAATCGGTAGCAGATCGGTTTTTTGTTGGGATCGATGTGTGGATACCATTTTTTCATTTGTTTGTTTAAGGTCAGGATCTCCATATCCGGACTGATGAGCGACACACCGATGGCGATGTTATCGACCAGTCTTCTATAGCGTTCTTCAGATTCCCTCAATTTTATATCCGCTTGCTTGCGAGCGGTCACATCAATCCATGTCGACAAATAATACGTGATCTCACCGTTTCTTTTCAATGGGCTGGAGGTGATTTCTACCCAAAATAAATCACCGCTTTTTGTCTGAAAGCACTTTTCGAACCGGTTGAGTCCACGTCGAAGTGCCTGGCTGAATTCTCGTTGGGTCGTTTCCAAGTTTTCCTGAATCCACCATGGGTATGGCACCTTCCTACCGATGATCTCATCAGCCGAAAAACCCGTCAGGTTTTCGAAAGCGGGATTCACATATTTTATGGAGGTGTCGGCGTTGAGGACATGGATAGGGTTCGGCGTATTATTCAGTAAACGGGCATTGAATTCTTCGCTTTTTCTCAACGAATTTTCTATTTGTCCTTTTTCCGCCTGCCTTGGTAATCCGGCAGTTTGCCATTCTTTATTTTTGATTTTTCCCATGGCGTCATTCTCATAACCAACAGCTGAACATAATTGTTCAGCTTATAACACAAATGGCCCATGTGCCGTTGATCTGCATCGTATGAGCCATTTTCACTCTCATTTGGGTTCGCCTCTTGGCGGTGAATAACAAAGAATGTTTCGAAGACCTCCGCTATCGATACCAAATACGGTCACATCTACGCAACACAAAATCCTCACCGAAAATTGGTTTGGCTGTTTTGTTGCGAGATGCTGCCCCGGTTTCAATCGAAAAGGTATTGTTAGCTTCCATCAAGCCGAATAAATTTATTTCAGACAGGTCGTTTACGTGACCGTTCGAGGCCGCAGCTGCAAAAAGATAAATAAATCTTGCAATTCCGATCTCAGAATATATAATCACGAATATACAAGGGCGGACCAGCAACTGGTGCCCACACCCCTTCAGCTCGGGAAAAACGCCTCTCGCCTGACTCTTTGAATCAGCCGTATCTCAGTGCTACTCTGCGCTTCGATTCCAAGCAGCGTCGTCTCCCATTCATTTTAAAGCACCGTTCATCCATCGATGTCGCTTCCGGGGATCATTTCACGGCTCATCTGGTTATCGTTGCTTATCCGTTAGGCTTCTTTTACGCTTCCGCTGAGGTTTCCGCACAACTGTATTCCCGCGAACTGGTTCGGCCCGACAACCCGCAACCCGAAGGAAAGGAGGCCGCCATGGAAAAACCCGCGATCAACTATGAGACCCTGGTTCGAATAACCAAAGCGATATCAACGATCCGTGATCCTGAAGAAATCGTTCTCATCACGGTGGAAGGCGTCACCAACGCACTGAAAGTCAAGGGCTGCACGCTTTTCCTGTTCAGCACCAAGAGTGAGGAGCTCAAACTCGCCGGCAGTTATGGTCTCAGCACCGAGTATCTGAACAAGGGCCCGGTCAACTCCATGCGGTCGATCGCATCATCCTTGGAAGATGGTCAACCGGTGGCCATATATGATGTTGGTGACGATCCGCGGATTCAGTATCCAGAGGCAGCCATAAAGGAGGGTATCGCCTCGATTCTTTCAGCACCAATAATCATTGGAGCGAAATTGGTTGGATGCCTGCGGGTTTACACCGCCGCGCCTTGGGAGTTTACATTGAACGATGTCAATTTTGTTCAGGCCATGGCCCAGATCGTGGGTATGGCCCTGGAGATGTGCCGAATCAATCGGGGTTTGATGGACAGTATCGATATCCTGAAAACAATGCGTGACCCGAAAACCCTTCCGTACAAGCGGCGAACACCATATGAGGGCGTTCCTAAAAGCTTCAGCAAAGAAGATGCCATCGAAACCGCCGTCTGACCCAAAGGCCCTTTTCAAACCAACAAACCCGGTCCATACGGCCGGGTTTGTTGGTTTGATTCCGAGTCAACTGTATGTCTATATATCAATCATTTGCTATAAGATATCTTCCCCAAGTCTAATACGGAGGTCATGTCGTCAAAAGTGTCGCTCACAACCTGATAAGGGGTATTGGGCACCTGCTTCATGAAGCTGACCTTCCTTTGCGGTTCGGCGAACCCGGTTCTGGGCCACCAGAATTCGGTCCAGCCACCCGCTGGGTTGCTGAGGACTTCACTGCACAGATTCAGGATGTAGAGCTTATCGGTTTTGAAACATTTAATTTTTGATACATCCAATCCGATTTCTTTTCTTTTCGGACTCGGCAAGCAATAGTAGCCCTCACACTGAGTGACGAACACGTAAGTGTCCTTCCAGACAAACCGCCCGTTGGGTTTCTCGAATTCCTGCAAACCTTCCTCACCGGTTTTCTCGAGATAGCGGGCCGCTTCGGTCACTTTGTCATAAACTTCCTGCGGGGTTGCCTGACCGGTGACGAATGCCGAATCCGCATAAGAAAAAGCTGGAATGCACAAGAGCAATATGAGCCAGTAACGCATGGAATTCTCCCCCGACAGATTCGGTTATGGCTGTTTCCGTCACTTTTTTTCGCTTTTCCCGGTCGACCCCGGCTTAAGCAGCCCGAGAAAGTTTGACGGCGCAGACCTTGAACTCCGGAATTTTGGACACCGGATCGAGCACGGCATTGGTCAGGCGGTTTGCGGCTGCCTGGGCGAAATGGAAGGGAATGAATATCGTGCCGGCGACCGCTTTCGGAGACACCTGAATCTTGGCCTTGATTTTACCGCGCCGGGAGGCAATCTCCACTTCCATGCCTTCGCTCAATTCGTAGAGAGCGGCATCTCTGGGCGAAATCTCCACGAAGCATTCGGGGGCCCGATCGTTGAGACCGTCAGTCTTCATAGTCATGGTCCCGGTGTGATAGTGATACAACACCCGGCCAGTGGTCAGGTAGAGCGGATATTCGTCATCGGTTATTTCAGCCGGTGGGGTGTAGTCGATCGCGTGGAACATCCCCTTACCGCGGGTAAACTGTTCCCTGTGAAGAATCGGGGTGCCGGGATGCTCCGGTGTGGGACACGGCCAATGCAATCCTTCAACCGCAATTCGATCATAGGTGATTCCCGCATAAGACGGCGTCACCCGGGTGATCTCTTCGAAAACGGCCCGGCTGTTTTCGTAAACCATGGGACTGCCCATCCGCGTGGCAATGTCGCACAAAATCTGCCAATCGTCCTTTACGTCACCAGGCGCATCGACCGCCTTGCGAATCAGCTGAACGCGTCTTTCGGTATTGGAAAACGTACCGTCCTTTTCAGCAAAACATTTTGACGGCAGAATCACGTCGGCCAATTGAGCCGTCTCGGTCATAAAAATATCCTGAACAACCAGGAAGTCGAGATGCTTCAAGGAGGCTTCGGCATGGTTCAGGTCAGGATCGGACACAAGGGGATTTTCACCGATAATGTATAGGGCCTTAAGTTCCCCGTCGTGGGCTTTGGGAATCATCTGGGTGACCGTCAGTCCCGGCTGAGTTGGCAGGTCGGTCACGCCCCAAGCGTCCTCCATCTTCTTGGCAACGGCAAGATCGCTCACCGGCTGGTAGCCGGTGTACACGTTGGGGAGTCCTCCCATGTCGCAGGCGCCCTGCACGTTGTTCTGGCCGCGTAACGGGTTAACGCCGCCCCCGCGTTTGCCCATATGGCCACACAACATGGCCAGGTTGGCGAGGCTCTTGACGTTGTCCGTGCCATGGCTGTGCTGCGTGATGCCCATACAATAGAGGATGCTGGCGGCCTTGGCACCGGCATAGAGCCGGGCGGCTTCGACCAGGTCAGCGGCGGATATACCGGTAATGCCCTCAACGTGTTCGGGTGTATACTTTTCGACCGTCTTCTTCAGCTCTTCAAAGCCTTCGGTACGATTGGCGACAAACGATTTGTCGTAGAGGTCTTCGGATATGATGACGTGCATCATGCCATTAATCCATGCCACGTCGGTTCCCAGATTCTGTCGTAACCACTTGTGCGCAAATGTTGCCAGTTTAATCCGCCGGGGATCGACCAGGATCAGTTTGGCCCCTTTGAAGGCGACCGCCCGTTTCACATGCCGGGAGAGAACGGGGTGATTCTCGGTGGTGTTCGACCCGGTTACCAGGATGACCTCGGCGTCTTCAATGTCCTCGATGGTGTTCGTCATGGCACCGCTTCCGAATGCTGCGGCCAGACCGGCCACGGTGGAAGAATGTCAGAGACGCGCGCAATGATCGATATTGTTGGTTTTGAGAACCGCCCGGGCAAACTTGTTAGCGATATAGTTCTCCTCGTTGGTGACCCGGGCCGAGGTCATCACACCAATGCTGTCAGCACCGTGTTCGTCCTTGATCTTGCCCAGTGTCTCGGCCACAAAGTCAAAGGCTTCATCCCAACTCGCCTCGCGGAAGCTACCGTTTTCTTTGATAAGTGGCGTGGTGAGCCGTTCAGGTGAATGGATAAAATCGAATCCGAAACGCCCTTTGACGCACAACGAACCGTAGTTTGGAACCGCTTCTTCAACGCCCGTCACCTTGACGACCCGGTTATCCTTAACATGCAGGTGCATCTGGCAACCGACACCGCAATAGCTGCAAGTGGTGCGAACTTTTTTGGTTTCCCACGGTCGGACCTCGTAACGAACATCTTTCTCCACCAGGGCGCCCACAGGGCACGCCTGCACACACTCGCCGCAGAAGACACAATCCGAATCTTTCAGCGGCCGATCGCCGGCGGCAATGATCTTTGTCCGGGCCCCCCGGAATCCGAAATGGATGGCGTTGTTGACCTGGATCTCGTTACAGGCCTGCACACACCGACCGCATTGAATACAACGCGAGAAATCCCTTACGATAAAGGGGTTGACCGTCTCCATGGGATAGGGCGTCTCGGTGCCGGTGAAACGCTCACCGGATACCTGATACCGATACGACAGATCTTGGAGATGGCAGTCACCCCATACGGGACACATTTCATCGCTACCATCGTCTTTTTGCACATTGAGCTGAAATTGGGTCCAGTCCTGCCCGTCTGAGCCGCGTACAGCGCAGTTGTGATTACCCGAAGAGAGCAAAAGCTGTAAGATCAGCTTGCGGGCTTTGACAACCGTGGCTGACTCCGTTTGAACAACCATATTGTCCGCCGCTGGCGTCGCACAGGCAGGTAACAGGCTGCGGGCACCCTTGACTTCCACGACGCAGATGCGGCAGGCGCCGGTTGGAAGGGCACCTTTCAACCAACAAAGGGTCGGAATGTCGATATGGTTTTGACGGGCCACCTCGAGTACGGTTTGCCCCGGTTCGAAAGATAGGTCATTGCCATTGATCGTAATGCGACGTTCTGCAGCCATGGTGTTGGAGTCTCCAGTAACAGTTGGTTAAAGCATCACAAAAGTACAAATTTGATGTTTAGCGGATGGCATGTATTTTGTCAATCCGCTAATCGCGAACCGACGGCAGTAGAGCGTCTTTTGGCGAGATATTGGTAACAGAGGACGCCACAGACAGCGCCAATAAAATCGACGGCAGCATCCATAATATCTGCATTGCGACCGGGAACAAAATACTGATGGATTTCGTCGCTGATGCCGTAGAGGCCGGCGGACAGAATGCTGAGGACGGCAACTTTGGATTTGTTGCCCCCGATCCGCTGGGTGGCGTATGCCCGGTAGAACAAAGCACCCAGAATGGCGTAGGCAAGAAGGTGCAGATACTTGTCAAAGAATGGCACATCCGGCTCTTTGATCGGAGACGGAAATGATGACTGTATGAATAACAAGAGGCAGAAAACGACCGGAGGGAACCAATATTTAATGATGTTGGGCAATTGGAATTTCCTCGAATTGATGTAGGTGTGTTTGGTGTTTGGTGTTTGGTGTTTAGTGTTTGGTGTTTTCTGCCATTTACGTCCGGAAGCGTTATCACTATATACTAAACACTAGATACCAAACACTGAACACTAATTTCTAATCTTTAAAAAATTCCAGATCCAGTCGCCGCTCCCGGATAGCCGTCGTCACCTTATTCAAGAACACGTCATGTGATACACCCTGCTTCACGGTTCCGTCGAGAGTTCGCACCGCTAGCGTCGACGCTGCCTGTTCTTTCTTTCCGATGGTAAGTATGAGCGGAATATAGTTGAGCTGAGCATCGCGGATTTTTTTGTTAAGACTCTCGGCCCGGGAGTCGACCACGGTCCGCAGACCGGCCTCGACAAGCATGCGGTTCACATCGTTGGCGTAAGCGGCCAACTCGTCGTTTATGGGGAGCAGGATTGCCTGCACCGGCGCCAACCAGAGCGGGAATTTACCGGCAAAATGCTCAACCAGGATGCCGAAAAACCGTTCAATGGACCCATAAATAACCCGGTGGATCATGATAGGCCGTCGCTTGTCATTGTCCGCGTCGATGTAGGACAAATTAAAGCGTTGCGGCAGGGACATGTCGAGCTGGACCGTCCCGCATTGCCAGGTACGGCCGAGGGCATCTTTGATATGAACATCGATCTTGGGGCCGTAGAAAGCGCCATCACCCTGATTGACTTTGTAGTCACTGCCGTAGACATCCAAGGCAGCCTGCAATCCATCGGTGGCCTCTGCCCACTGCTCGTCCGTACCGATCGACTTTTCTGGCCGGGTGGATAGTTCCAGGTGAAAACCGAGCCCGAAAGTACCGTAGATGCGTTCGACAAGTTTCAGTACCCCCAGGATTTCCTCCTGAATCTGGTCCGGCCGCATGAATATGTGGGCATCGTCCTGATGGAAAGCCCGCACCCTGAACAGGCCGGACAACACGCCGCTGAGCTCATGCCGGTGAACCAGTCCGATCTCGGCCTGCCGGATCGGCAAGTCCCGATATGAATACCGTTTGGAACCGAAAAGGAGCATACCTCCCGGACAATTCATCGGTTTTATGGCAAACTCCGTTTCGTCGATGGTCGTTGTGTACATGTTTTCGCGGTAATTTTCCCAGTGCCCGCTGCGCTCCCATAGGTCACGGTTCAACGTGATGGGTGTTTTGGTTTCCACGTAACCGGCAGCCCGATGTTCTTCGCGCCAGTACTCAAGCAAAGCATTCCAGACAACCATGCCTTTGGCATGAAAAAAGGGCATTCCTGGCGCTTCGTCGTGAAAACTGAAGAGATCCAGGGCGATACCGATCTTGCGGTGATTTCGTTTGCGCGCCTCTTCTAAAAAATTGAGGTAGGCCTTCAAAGCCTTTTTGTCGAAAAAGGCCGTCCCGTATATTCGCTGAAGCTGGGCATTGGACTGGTCTGCCCGCCAGTAAGCCCCGGAGACTTTCATCAGTTTGAACGCCTTGATGAAGCCGGTGTCGGGCACATGCGGGCCGCGGCAAAGATCGGTGAAGTCACCATGCCGGTAATATGATATCGTCCCGTCTTCAAGATCCTGGATCATCTCCAGTTTGTAAGGCTCGTTCTTGTAAAACGCCAAGGCCTCCTCTTTTGAGACCTTCACCCGTTTAAACGGTTCCCGGGCTTTGATGGCTTTTTTCATTTCCGCTTCGATTTTAGCAAAATCCTCTTCGGAAATCGGCTCCATGTCGATATCGTAGTAAAATCCGTCTTCCACTGCCGGTCCGATAGTCAAATGCGCTCCCTTGTAAAGACGCAGGATGGCCTGCGCCATAACGTGGGCAGCGCTGTGGCGTAAAATGTCCAGGGCTTCCGGATCTTTGGTGGTAATCAACCTGACTTTGGTGTCATTGTCGATTCGGTCACTCAAATCAAGGATATGTCCGTTTGTCCGCAGCGCCACACAATTTCGGGCAAACCCTTCGGAAATGCTTCGGGCAATTTCGAGGCCTGTTGGCGGATTTTCAAAAGACTTTATGTTACCATCCGGAAATGTTATGTGTACCATGTTTTTGCCTGCCGATGTCCTAACGGTGAGTTAAAAGTGAATATTAGTTTAATCTCGTGTCCATCCATGAAGGGCTTTTTTGCCCTTGGGCGGTTCTTTCCACGGGTTGGTAGCTCCGCTCATGCCCAGTGAGCCTCGCAGCAAACTTTGGTGCGGTTTTGCGCATAGCATTAAATTCTCATTTATGAATGGGGCCCCATTGTGCCGTCAACCATTCGGTAGATGAGCACAAGCTTTTAAATTTAAAAAAAATAAGTTTCGGGGTCAAGGGAAAATTCTGTTTACCCTTTCCCGAGCGCCATTGCGAAATTTCCATTGGATTCAAGTAGACTCAGAAATGACCACTGAATTTGATATTATTGAGACGCCTGCCAGATTGGAGAAACTGGTCGATCACCTTCGGCGCCAACAAGCGATTGCTGTCGATCTGGAAGCCGATTCCATGTATCATTTCCAGGAGAAAGTCTGCCTGATCCAAACGGCAACGGCGCATAGGAAAGCCGTCATCGATCCCCTCCACATCCACGACCTGTCGGCCTTGGGGTCCGTATTTGCCGATCCGAACATTAAAAAGATCTTCCATGGTGCCGACTATGATGTGCGGTCTCTCTACCGGGATTTTAAGTTTGAGGTCAAAGACCTGTTCGATACCCAGGTGGCTTGCAAGTTTCTGGGTGTAAAAGCCACCGGATTAGAATCGGTACTCATGGATCACTTCGGAATTCAGCTCGATAAAAAGTACCAACGCAAAGACTGGTCCATTCGACCGCTACCGGCCGCAATGCTCGCCTACGCCGCCGATGATGTCAGCTACCTGCTTCCTCTGGCCCAAAGGTTGGAGGAATCGTTGCGAATTAAAGGTCGCCGTCGGTGGGTTCGGGAAGAGTGCGACCTGTTGAGCCTGGTCAGGCCGGTCCGAAACGATCACGAACCGCTCTTTATGCACTTTAAGGGAGCCGGGCGCCTCAGGCCGCGAAACCTGGCCGCTCTGGAAGCGCTGCTCCGCTATCGGCGCAATTTAGCGGAAGTGAAAGACCGTCCTTTGTTTAAAATTTTCAGCAACAAATCTTTACTGCAGTTGGCGATTGAAAAACCCGCCGACCTAAAGCAGCTAGCCGAAAGCGAAGTGCTCAGCCATAAACAACTCAAGATGTATGGCGATGAACTGGTGGAAGCCATTCAACACGCCTTGAAGATTCCTGCCGCTAAGCTGCCTTCCTACCCACGCCAAAAAGCGCCGCGAATGAATCCTGACGTGCCGCTTCGTATGAAGGCCTTGAAAAAATGGCGGGACAAAAAAGCCAAAACCCTTGAGCTGGACCCGGGAGTGCTGCTCAACAAAAGCGTAATGACGGTATTGGTATCAGAAAAACCGACCGAACCGAAATCGCTGGACGTAATTGCCGATCTCAAAGAATGGCAGAAACGAGAGCTCGGGCCTGAAATTCTAAAAGTGCTGAACCATGTCAAATGATTTGGAAGAAAAGGTTTTTTTCCGATCGGGAGACATCGCGCTCGAAGGCCTCGTAGAGAACGCCTCGAAAGACCGTGGGGTCGTCATCACCCATCCTCATCCTCTCTATGGTGGCGATATGAACAATCACGTGGTCGGAATTATCCGGCAGGCCTACCGCAAAAAAGGATTCACCACCCTGCGGTTCAATTTTCGCGGCACCGGATCGAGCCAAGGCCGATACGACAATGGGATAGGCGAGCAAACCGACCTCGCAGCGGCAATCTCTTTTCTCCGTGAGCGCGGGCTTAAAACCATCGACCTGGCCGGCTATTCATTCGGGTGCTGGATCAATGCACTGGCCAGTCAGGCGAAAGGATGGACATGGCCGACGGTCTTTGTGTCGCCGCCGGTGGGATTCATCGATTTCTCTGCCACCGGTGCATTGCCCGGTTTGAAGCTGGTCGTGACCGGTAGTCGTGACGATATCGCACCGCCAGAGGCCATCCGGCAAATACTGCCGTCCTGGAACCCCGTGGCACATTTTGAGATTATCGACGGTTCGGACCACTTCTACAGCGGCTATACCCAGCCATTGGAAGATGTTATCGACAAACACATTTAGGCTGCCGTATTTCGAAATTTATTTTTGAAAAGCGGTATAAGCCGAAAACTCATGGTGCTCTCAACACTAAACACGCTGTGACCCATCAGTTTTTATCTTGGCCACTACCAGAGTGAGGTCATCCTCCGGTTCGACGTCCTGCTGAAAATTCTTTACGGCGTCGATGACGACGCGCAAAATCTCTTCTGCGCTTAACGCGGCGTTTTTTCGGATCAGGTCGAGCAGCGCCGCTTTGCCAAACATTCGGCCTTCAGGGTTGCGCGACTCCCAGATACCGTCCGTACCGATGAGGATAACCTGACCGTTTGCCAGATCGCGCCGGTTCTCTTCCTGATATTTCCAGGTTTCATCCACCCCGAGGGCCATGCCGGATCCACGCAGTTCCTCGAAGACATCCCGTTGCGGATCGTAAAGTACAGCCGGCTCGTGGCCGGCGCGCACCCATTTGAGCGATCGTCTAACCGGATCGATCACCAGGTAGAATAGGGTCATAAACTGTCCGGAGTCTTCCACATCTCTTGACAGATGCATATTCACGTCGCCGATGACTTGGGCCGGGCCTCCCGGTAAATAGGACCGCTGCCGCATCAACGCCCTGGCCGTCGCCATAAGGAGCGCCGAGGGCACACCGTGTCCGGAAACGTCTCCGACCACCAATCCGATTTTGTTGTCCTCGGGGCTACCGACCTCCAGGAAGTCGAAGTAGTCTCCACCGGTCTGATCACAGTAGATGCTCTTGCCGGCAATATCCAAGCCCATCGGCTGCGGGGCACCTCGCGGTAGAAGTTTCTGCTGAACTTCGCGGGCCAGCTCCAGGGATTGGCGCATCTTTTCTCTCTCCCGCAGCCCGGCCGTCATTTCGTTGATGACGTCTCCCACATACCCGATCTCATCATTGGATCTCACCGATACCCTGCGGTTAAGTCGTCCATTCCGCACATTCTTGAGAACCTGGATAATGTCCCCGAATGGTCGCGTCAGGTTGCTGCTCACCAAAATCGTTAAGAAAATCCCCAAGGTTATAAACAATAGCGAATTGGTATTGATGGTCATCCGCAGCTGATCGAGCACCTGGTCAGGCGCATAATCGGAATAGAAAGTTTTTTGAATGATCATTAAGAAAGCCATGAATGGAATCAAATTCGCGGCTGCGATAAGGGCTGCGAGGCGGGTACCGATTCGGATCCTCAGCGTGCCATGGGTCGCATAGAGACCACCCTCTGGAAACAAAAGCGGTACAAGGCTCTTTTGAAGCCGCCATTCCAGAACGAAGAAGGCGATGGTGGTGGTAATAATGCCGACAAAGAGGGCCCGGAAAAATACCCCCACAGCGAGCGACGGTCCGTACGGCGTCCAGTAGATCGCTGTCGTGTAGATCACTGCCGCGGCGACCCAGACCACGAAATCGACAGCGATAAGAAAAAACGGCTCGTTCAACAGCCGCTGCCTTGCGGGCTTGTCAACGCCCGGGTAAGCGCCTCCCGCCTGATAGCACCGACGGAGAAAGCGTCTTATCGGCAGTTCGTAAACCACCGTAACGACGAAAACAAGGGAGAAGGACAGCGGCAGGAAAATCGAATCGACACGCCCGAACAGCGTCATGGCCTCGGGCGGTGGTGGTGAAACGGACCGGTGACTAATTATTTCGGTAATATTGACGCCGATGAAATTGGCCAAACCGTTTCCGATGATCATCTGGTTTCTAAGGAGGAACAACCGCATCCTGGTCATGCCCGCACTCTCCCATCGAATGATTTACGTCTGGTGAGGATCGATCATGTCAGATATCAACTCATCCACCGCATCAGCGGTTTCTTACGCCCGGCAGGGCGCGAATAGGTTTCGTCGGGGTATCCCAAGGCGATCACCGAGTAAACCGGCTCGCCCGGCGGAATGTCCAGGGCGACCTTTATGCTCGTATCCTTTTGCATGGCCGCCACCGCAAAACCCACCAGGCATGTCCCCAGGCCCATACTGTGCGCTCCCAGGAGGATATTCTGGGTCGCCAGCAGCGCATCCTCCATCGGGCAACTGGCGCCGGGTTCTGAACCGACGAGAATCGCCGCCGGGGCGCCGTGAAACAACCGATCGATGCCGCCCGCCTTCCACTCGACCAACGCATCCCGCACGGAACCGCTGTACTCCCGGTAGTAGTCGTCGAGCTGGGAACGCCCCAGAAGCTTCAAACCGCCGCGTAACAGCAGATTTTCAGCCATTCGATTGAGTCTTTCGAAGTAGCGGCCAACGGCCGTGCCGAGACGCAAAACGGTCTGCCGGTCCGGCAGGATGGTGAATGTCCATTTCTGGCTGTTGGTTCCGGAGGGGGCCGTGATGCCGATTTTGACAAGGTCTTTAAGGCTGCCGGCGTCGACGGGTGCATCGAGAAAATTGCGGCATGATCGTCGTGAACACATCAGGCCCACCAACTGGGTCGTGTCGAAGCGACCGGGTGGCAGCCAGTGATCACTATCGACGCGGATCGTCTCGAACGCTTGGGACCAATCGTCAAGCGCCGCCACACGGACGGCATCGGCCGGACAAACGGCGGCACAATGGCCGCAGTGCATGCAACGTTCACCAGTGACGGTGGCAAGATCGCCGATCATCGACAGGGTCCTGTCAGGACAGACACGAATGCACAGTCCGCATCCGGTGCACTTCAAAGGATCGATCGCGGTCGTTACCTCACGGTCATGCATTTTAATGTAGGATTTCCTTTCACAAACCAATTTTCGCTCGCTAGGCGCACGCACCAAGCCTGTCCGGTTGACACCTGAGGCCAACCGTTTTATTATTACAAGCCATTTCAAAATAGAGATTTTGGGTCAAAATCAAGGCGGACCCGAGTTTCCCCGCTATGCGGGACTTCCCGCCTGATCGATTCTTCTTTGTGGGTCGCAACCCGCAGGCATACTCTAGTATGTCGAGGACTTGAAAGAAGGGGCCAACGCCGAGTTTGGACCAAAAGATTATTTTTAGATAGCTTGTAGCGTATTTATGGCCCTATCTCCGGTATTTTCCCATCAACTGCCCCTGCGCCAGAACGTGACCTTCCATGGCTTCCAGCAGCTGGGACGTTGTGGCGCCGCTCTTCAAATCAAGCAGCGTGTCTAATGCGAAAAGTTTGAAGAAATATCGATGGGTGCCGCCGGGGGGACAGGGACCGCCGTATCCAATCCTCCCCCAACTGTTGCTGCCATGAACGGCTCCGGTGTCCAGAATCGTTTTTTCAGGTATACTCTGCGGTAAACCGGTCGCGTTGGCCGGGATATTGTACAATACCCAGTGGTCCCAAATACCAACAGGCGCATCCGGATCATCGCAGATCAACGCCAGACTTCTGGTTCCAGGTGGCACACCGGTCCAGAGCAAGGGCGGAGATATGTTTTCACCATCACAGGTATAACGCTGCGGAATCATGGCCCCCTCGATGAAAGCGTTGCTGGTCAATTGAATGGCCAAAGCTTACCTCCTTTCAGTTAAATGGGCGTGGCAGATAGAACGCGGCCATCACCAATGAAAGCATTATGCCGGAAACAAAGGCACATAAACATCAGATGCCTATAACTATGTATGTAATGACTGTCGGTAGATTATGCAAGATCGATCGCACACAAGTTATTAAACACAGAAGGCCTTGCCGGTCATTACCCAGCCGTTTTCACTGCTAGGATAGCCGATAGCCATGTCCGGCGACCCGATAATTTCCGCCGATGGTTATTGCCGCAAACCAATACTGCGGTGCGATCCTTTGCCGGCGCCGATGACCGCGAAGCGGTAGGTCCGTTGTGAAAGAACAGCCCCCTGAATATGTGTCACCATTTTCCATAAAGAATGTACGGTTGTTCATTTATTTCCGGGTGTTCTTCAACGCCCGGTTTTACTACCCGATCTTCACTGTTCTGTTCCTCGATTTCGGCCTGTCCATCGAACAGTTCGCGCTTCTTAATGTTGCTTGGGCGGCGACGATCGTTCTCCTGGAGGTCCCCTCGGGGGCCTTGGCCGACACACTGGGCCGCAAGAATCTGCTGGTCGCTGCAGGCGCACTGATGGTGGCCGAGATGGCCCTGCTCTGTTTTGTACCGCGGGGCAACCCGAACATTCTCTTCATTATTTTTCTCGTTAATCGCATCTTGAGCGGGGCGGCTGAAGCCGCTGCCAGTGGTGCCGACGAGGCTCTGGCCTACGATTCACTGCAGAAGGAAGGCGATGTGGCTGATTGGAGCCTTGTTCTAGAACGCCAGATGCGCGTGCAGGCGGTCGGCTTTATTATTGCGATGAGCCTGGGTGCAGCGGTTTACGATCCGGACCTCGTCCAAAAATTTATCGATTTGGTGGGAATTGACACACACGTTTCTCAGGATCTGACGCTCAGGTTTCCGGTTCTACTGACCCTTGTTATGGCGGTGCTGACGTTTCTAACCACCCTGCAAATGCAAGAAATCACGTCGGACACTGACAGCCAAACAATTGAATTTAATGGTAACAGTTTGCATGAGGCTATCAAGGCCTTCAAACATACCCTTCAGGCCGGTACCTGGATTTTAAAAACGCCGATTGCGCTTTTGATCATTCTTGTCGGTCTGGTTTTCGACAGCTGTCTGCGCATGGCAGTTACCCTGGCAAGCCAGTATTATCGGCTCATCCAACTTCCGGAAGCGTCATTCGGTCTGATCGGATCAGCAATCGCTGTTGTCGGACTTTTTGTCCCTCGATTGGCGCGTGCCATGGTAAACAATCGCTCGCCGGAATTCAATCTGGTGGTCATGACGGTTCTGGCCGTTTGTGGTTTGGCCGGAATGACCCTGTTTTTACCTCTGATAGGAATTATACCGGTGGTGCTGATTTCCGCAGCCATGTATATGTTGCGTTTCTTTCAAAGCCATTACCTGAACCAGATCACCTCTTCGGCGCAACGGGCAACGGTGCTCAGTTTCAAAGGCCTGTCTATGAACCTGGCCTACGGCCTCGTGGGAATTTTGTACTCCCTGCTGGTCGGCTTTCTGCGGACAAATGTAGAAAGCTCAGGCGCCCACGCGCATGAATTAACCGCTGAAGCAATTGAAAACGTGGTTTTTGTAAAGGCGATGGGTTGGTTCCCATTGTACTTTAGCCTCACCGTTGCAATCGTGCTGGTATATGGCGCTTGGCAACGCAATTTCCATAAGGGCGGTCGGAGAATATCCAGATAAAACTACTACATGTTGTACTGAATATCTCTTGACACACAATATGCCTTGGAATAGAATCTCCCCAAATTCTAACAGAATGGCAGTGGTCGGCCATGCTCACTCTTTTGAAATCCGTCCGCAAAATAAAACCGTCGGAAACCGGCCATTAGCAACGAATAATAGCTTTTCAGCATCCTTGCCAAGCCGGAGGATATTGTCATTCAATTTTTTTCAGCGTTAATATTTGACCACGCCAAAAATCTGACCTGTATGCGGGTTGTCTGATATCGGCGGTCGAATGTTTATCAACCACAGGGGAGCGTTTAACATGGGTAATCGTTATTTCGACAGCGACTCGGAGAATATACCAGACGATGAGTATCTGGAGGAAGAGGGATATCGAACCCTGAAAGAAAAAAAACCGCTGCCCCGGGGATGGTTCATTGTACCCGTTCTTTTGGTGGGGATTGTGATAGTGGTGATGATGGCGATATGGTTCAGGGGCACCCCCCAAAACCCTCAAACAGATGGACAGATCCAGCAAATCGAAGACCGTATCGTGACGCTAGAAAAACGGCTGGCGGAACTCAATGGCGTTGAAGAAAAGCTGAGCGCTCTTGAAAGAGACGGCCAGGCATATCTGCAGGCCATCGAAAGGCTAAACCGGCTCGTAACGACAGTATCAATGCAAGTGGATCAAATCGTGAAAACCCTTACTGCGCAGCAAACGAAACAGCCCGCTGTTCAAACGCAGGCAAAGAAACCCGCAAAATCTGCTGCCCCCAAGAGTAAGGCCATTACCTATGTCGTTAAATCCGGCGACACCCTATACGCCATTAGCCGTCGATACAATTTGTCCATCGATCAGTTGCGCCGGGATAATAATCTCGGTAAAACCAGTGCCATAAAACCCGGCCAAAAGCTGACCATTAAAACATCCAGTCCATAACCGTATCAGAACGGTTTCAGGGAAGAGCGTTTGCGGCGGTCCCTTCCGCTGCGGCGCTCTTTTCGCGTCGACAGGGTAACAATGACCCCGTCTCTTATGCTCCTGCGTCGATCGACGGTATTTTTCCGGCGATCCCTGATCGGGCCCTTTTTGCCGGAAACAGGCAATGGCGCTGATTCGGACGGATCTTTCCATGGTGAAATCACCCTGCCCAGAACGATACGCATATTTACCACCTCCTGTATAACTTATCGGCCCTTCTACCGTTTTCTTTAATCCGTCAACCGTCATGACCGGTGATTTTCGCCGGCGGTATTATCAAACGCAAAACTAACCTTCTGAATGCATTGGAATTGTAACGCTTTACAAAAATAAATTCCGAAATACGGAAGGGCGGTATAAGTGGTTGTAGAAAAAACGTCCGAATAACGGAACGTTTTTTTGACAACCACTATTTGGACAAACAGCAATGGTGCCAGATGCTGAAAAGTTGACTTAAGTGCCTTATTTTTGGTATCATATAGGCAAGTAATAACGGCATCCACAGTTGCATCGCGGAGTGCCCCCTATCGTCGGCACCGCGACTATCGGGTGCATTCAAACGATATATGGCTGGGATCAGATTCAGAAAAAATATATAATGTATTCAAGGAGGACCGCATGCAAAAGAATCGATTGCCGCTGCTTTTGCTTTTCATCATAATCACTTTGCCATACTTCCTTCTGGCATGTGCCGGAAAAGACGTAACACCCACACCACAGGAGAACCAGCCGGCAACGGTTTCAGCGCCACCGCCACCGCCCCCCGCGGAAAGCCCACCTCCCCCGGTCGCAACCCGATACCCGGAAGGATGGGAAACTTTTGTTAACGAAGACATTTACTTCAATAAAAACAGCGCCGCCCTTCTTTCCGAAGCGCGAAATATCCTTGTCAGAAAAGCAGCTTGGCTTCAGGCTCACCCGGATATTCGCATCGTCATACAGGGGCACAGCGACGAGAAAGGATCCGCTGAATTCAACCTGGCCCTGGCCGACCATAGGGCCGGGAACGTCAAGTCCTATCTGTTGGGGCATGGTATAGCTACCGAACGCCTGGTTGTTGTCAGTTACGGCAGTGAGAGCCCAGCAACCGTCAACATGGGAGAAATCGACAGTGCAAAAAATCGACGCGTCCATTTTTCCATTGATGTTATCGATTGATTAGCCTGAAAGACAAACCGTTGAATCAGTTAAATACCATCACCTGAATCGTCTCTTTGCGCGCCTGTTTGCGGAAACGAGGAAATTTATCATCCATGGCCGGTTTTATTCGGCGGTAACGTATGCCTCGAGAAAAACCGGCCAACTCTTCTTTAGACCTTTCTGTGGCTGTTTCCTGTATTACGGGTCTGCCCTCCTCCCCCCACCTGTTTTTTGATTTGACTCCAAGCTGTAATTTTAATAAGTAGCGACAACACGAAAACATAATAGTCACCCATCCCTCGCACACCTTGTGATCATCGTCGCTTCAGTGGCAGATACCTATCTACCGGCAATCGATTCCAAAGAGTTGCGCAAACTGGAAAGAAAAAGATGCGGGAATGGAGACTTTCATCAAATTTCCGGCATCGCCGGTCAAAACCAAAGAGAAATCGCTTGGCATTCGTTATGAAACATTTGTTTACTCCTTTTAAGATTAAAAACATCACTCTTCAAAACAGGATCGTTCTGCCCCCCTTGGCCTCTTTTCTCATCGGAAATGGCGGGGCGATAACTGATCGAACGATTGAGCACTACCGTAGACGTGCCGCAGGTGGACCGGCCATGGTTATCATGGAAGCCTGCGCCGTTTCTCCAGAAGGCGTTGTCTCGGAGAAACAAGCCCGTATTGACAATGATCGAGTTGTGGAGGGGCTGTCGAAGATCGCCGCAGAAATAAAGGCTGAGGGGGCAATACCGGCATTGCAGATCCACCATGCCGGCCGTCAGACTTCCGCCAAAGTCATCCACCGCCGACCATTGGCTCCGTCTCCCCTGGCATGTCCGTCCATAAAAGGAGAGGTTGAACCGCTGAGTGTTGATCAAATCCAGGAACTCGTCCAACGGTTCGCCGAGGCCGCTGTCAGAGGGCAGCAGGCCGGTTTCGAACTTCTCGAGATACACGGGGCCCACGGGTATCTGATCAATCAGTTTCTTTCCGCGTATTCGAATATCAGAGAAGACGCATATGGTGGTGACACAGCCGGTCGAACCCGTTTTGCCAGTGAAATCATTGTGGAAATCAGAAAGCGGGTGGGTCTGGACTACCCGTTATCGTTCAAGATCAGTGCTCAGGAATTCGTACCGAACGGTCTCACCGTTGAAGAAAGCATTGCCATATTATCGATTCTGGTAGATGCCGGTGTCGATATCGTTCAGGTATCCGCGGGCAACGACCTGACCCCCGAATGGATCTGTCAGCCGATGTTCATGAAAAAGGCCTGTCTGGCCGACTCTGCAGCCACCATTAGAAGTTCGCTGGATATCCCGGTAATGACGGTTGGCAGGATCAATGACCCCTGGACAGCCGACGAAATCCTCGCCAAGGGTATGGCAGACTTGGTTTGCATCGGCCGCGGCCTGATGGCCGACCCAGAGCTGCCGATCAAAGCCAAAGAAGGCCGATTCGACGAAATTCGAACGTGCATCGCCTGCAACACCTGTATGCAATCGATATTTCGCTATGGTCGATTAGAATGCCTTGTCAATCCGTCATTGGGCCGGGAACAGGAAATGCAGATCTTCCCGACCGAAGAACGCAAGAAGGTCATGGTTATCGGTGGAGGACCAGGGGGATTGAACGCCGCCTGGGTGGCAGCAAAACGGGGCCACGATGTACATCTTTATGAAAAGCAACCGGTTCTTGGCGGCCAGCTAGTTCCAGGAAGCCGGACCGCATACAAAAGGGAGATGCAGAGTCTGATCAACTTCCAAAAAAAACAGATTGAACTCAACGGCGTCAGCTGTCACCTGGGGCAAACCGCCACTGCAGAAACCGTGCTGAAGGCCAATCCGGATATCGTCATTCTGGCCACCGGTTCCAAGCCGATGCTTCCCTCGGTAAAGGGTATCGAGAGTGAATCCGTTACGACGTTTGACGTTGTCCTTAACGGAAAGCACGAGGATATTCGGCCAACAGTCGTTATCGGTGGGGGCGCAACCGGATGTGAAGTGGCCTACCATCTTTCCGCCACCGGATCCCCCGTCGCCATCGTAGAGGTGATGCCCAAAATCGGTGGTGACCTCGAGGCCATAACCAAGAAAATCCTGATTCGCAAACTCAAGGAAAACAACGTCAAGATCTTAACGGAACACCGTCTGTCACGGGTGGAGAAAGACGGCGTGGTGGTTATCGGGCCGGATGAAATCGAAAAGAGACTCGCGGCGGGTCGTGTGGTCGTGGCGATCGGAATACAACCTGACGATACGATCCACCAAAAAATCCGCGACCTCGGATATGAAACCCACGTTATCGGTGACTGCCTCAAACCCCGTTCTGCCAAAACGGCCATATACGAGGGTGCCAAACTCGGCCTGACGATTTAGTAACTGTCAATCCATATTTGGTTTCCGTCCATAAATGACCCTTTTCCGCAATTTCGGCGGCTATCATGCCGAAGGCGGACAAGTCGGCGGAATCGCTTGAGCAGCTTAGACGAGTGAGCCTCCGCACAATTCCTTTCACGAATGCGTAGCTTCCGGCTTCCCGAACGAAGATGCACATCGATGGACTGCAATTGAGCAGGGACGTCGAAGGCAGAAGAACCAAATAAAAAGACCATGGAAGATCGCGCAATCTCCATGGTCTTTTTCAATTCAACCCCAACTGGGGGATATGGCCCTACTCTCGTTTTTCCAGCGGTACAAAGGTACATTCATCCGGACCGCAGTAGGTCCCGACATAATCCGACGCCGGCCGGTATAACGCCGGTTTCTCAGCGGCTCCCGCATATTGTTCTTCGATCACGTGCGCCGTCCAGCCGGCCACACGCGATACCGCAAAAACAGGTGTGAAATAATCGATGGGGATTCCCAAGGCATAGTAAAGAGAAGCACTGTAGAAATCAACGTTCGTATAAATATCAATCCCCTTGTGATCTTTAAAAAGCGTTTTACCCTTAGATTCAACTTCGCGTGATATTTCGTACCATTTTGGCTCACCAATCCGGCGGCACATCGTTTCCGACATGGGCGCCAAAATTATGGCCCGCGGATCGTCAACCTTGTAAACCGCATGCCCGAGCCCGAAGAGAACCTTTCCGGCTGCCAGTTGAGCTTTCACAAACTCTTCCACCCTATCTACGGATCCGATCTCCTGTAGCATTTGCATCACCCTTACATTGGCACCGCCATGCAGGTCTCCGGAAAGTGAGCCCACGGCAGCCCCGACCGCCGCATACATATGGGCCCGGGTAGAGGCCACCTGTCGCGCCGAAAAGGTCGACGCGTTGAAGGAATGCTCAGCATGCAGAACAAGTGCCACATCCATAAAGTGGGCCGTGTCTTCCGCCGGCCGTTCGCCAGTCAGCATGTACAGGAAATTGGCCGCGTGGCCCAGATCTTCGACTGGCGCAATCGGTTCCAGTCCCTGTCGGATCCGGTCCCAGGCCGCTAGCAGAACCGGGAACTTGGCGATGAGGCGCACGGCCATGCGCTCTGATGCCGCCTTCGATTGTTCCTTGATATCCTGATCTTCGTTGGCCAGAAACGACACTCCCGCCTGCACAATATCCATCGGCAGCGCCTCTGCCGGTTGCGTTTTAAGGGCGGCCACTAGCGAATCCGAAATCCAACGTTCAGAGGCCAGCCGATCTTTGAATTGTGCCAGTTCTTTTCTATCGGGCAGATGCTCATAAAGCAGCAAATATACCACCTCTTCAAAACTTGCCCGCTCCGCCAGATCAGCCACCAAAAAACCCCGGTAAATCAAGCGGCCTTTTTTGCCGTCCACATCGCTGATACGTGTGCTAGCAACCGTTACCCCCCGCAAACCCGTATTGATGATTGTTGTGCTCTCTCCCATTGATTCACCTCACCTGAAGATTCTTCCCAGCAACGGTTTGGTACTGCCTCTGCCCGCAGAGACCCTCGCCTTCCGACCGTGCTGTTCGGTTGATGTTGACCGGTTACCTGTCACTCGGCGTTCAAAAGGACGATGATGTCGATTCAGTCGGCATTGACCCGGAATCAGTAATCGATCCACATATCGGCCTCATTGCCGCAATGGGTACACGTGGCCGTGCCTTTGGCCTGCTTTTTCTTTTGGGCCTCCGCGGCCGGTTCGGGAGTTGGGGTTGTGGTCTCAGAATCCGTATCCGTATCCGTATCCGGCAGAGTGCAGGTGAATATCATTTCAGCTTCGTTGCCGCAATTCTTGCACTGGCAAACCTCTTTCTTTTCTAAAGTCTGTCCCACTGTTGGCTCCTTTCGTGATTCGGCGCCTCAAACCGCAAAAATCATGAGCGTTTTTAGTCTATAGATTTCGGTTAGTTGAGCTATATATAACATGTGGTTTATCACCCGGAAAGTCAAACATGAATCACCTTCCCCACAGCTGCAATATTTGCCGGTGTGGATCAATGATTTTGGTATACCTGCCGAAGCCACTGATTAACCGACATTGGGGGGTGCCCGAATAAGTCCGAAATATTAAGCCGACTGGACACAGCAAGCGGCCCGCATCTCATTTATAAAACAGGATATCGTTTGTTAGCCTAAAATCCCATTTTTTCCGGCGGCCGCCGTTCCGGCACATAATCATGAGGCACCTTGTTCTCGTTCCATTCCTTGGAAACATACAGATTGCAGTAACAACTGCCGTATTCGGCAATGTCCGGCACACTGTAGACACACGGGCAGATGATGTCCCGATCGTTTTGGCGGTCTCCGGAAAGCAATCGACAGGGACAGCCCATGTAGCCATAGCGGTCTTTGTTCAGGATCAGGGCATCGAGAAGTTCGAAGGTTCTCTCCTTTTCCACGTTGAAATAATACCCCTTGGGCTCTTGAACTTTTTGCATCATTTCATAAAGTTTCTGTGCGTCCATTATAGTCCCAGGGCCTCCTTTATCTCCTTTTCCTTGAACCCCACGACGACTATGTCCCCAATGATGATCGTTGGAAAAGAGCACTTTGGATTAAATTTTTTCACATCAGCCAGGATGGCTTTTCGCTCGTCTCCATCCAGGAGGTCCACGTCCACAAATTCATATTTGATGGTGCAATCGGAAAGCATTTTTTTGGCCGATTTGCAATGGCTGCACGTGCTGAGGGAGAAGATTTTTATCTCTTTGTCTTCGGTCATGACTCCAGTCCTTTCATTCATCAATGCCTCCCCTTAATCGCTGGCGGATGGATCGGAGAAACGTGTTCGGCAACCGGATCAGATTGCCCGAATGCAATGTTCAAGCGGCTGTATGGCTACAGTGCTATCAATTTGATTGCATAGTATAAATCACCATTTGTTTCAATTGATATTATTTTTTCTTGACAAGACCCATGCCGCCTTGTAGGTATAATAGTAATCATTACTAATAAGCACCGCATCATAGCCGTTCGGTCTATAACCAACTGAGATTACTTTAGTAACAACAAAACACTATTCAATCTTTCCACGAAGGGAGACGCCATGGCCGAGGAGAAAAAAATCATCCCCAAGAAAAAGGCAAAAGAGCTCAATTTCCGCGATTTGACCACTTGCGATGCCACGATCCAGATGCTTGAAAAAGCCAAGAAAGACGGTGTGGAGACCGCATGGGATCGGGCCATCAACATGAAAGCCTGCCCTATCGGCGCCGACTCCGCTTGCTGCAAGCACTGCGCCATGGGGCCCTGCCGGCTCAATGCCAAGGATCCTTACGGCAAGGTCGGGGTTTGTGGTGCCACCATCGACACCATCATGTCCCGAAACTTCGCCCGAATGGTCGCCGCCGGCGGCTCTGCCCATACCGATCACGGCATGAGCATGCTCGACCTTTTCCGAGATGTGGTCAACGGCAAAATCCAGGACTACCAGATCAAGGATCCGGTCAAGTTGGAAGAAGTCGCCCGCTCCATCGGTATCGAAACCGAGGACCGCGAGCTGATGGATATCGCCCAGGACCTTTACAAGGAACTGGAGCGCACCTACACCCAGGTGGAGGGCGAGATTCCTTTTGCCCAGCGAGTACCGGCCAAAACCCTCGAAACCTGGCGTAAAGCAGGCATCGTCCCCCGCGGCGCCATGCGCGAGATCATGGAGTGCATGCACCGCAGCCACATGGGCGTGGACCAGGACTACACCAATATGATCAAGCAAATCAGCCGCACGGCCCTGGCCGACGGGTGGGGCGGCTCCATGGTGGCCACCGAAATTTCAGACATCCTCTTCGGCACCCCGTCACCCATCAGCATCGAGGTCAATATGGGCGTGCTCAAGGAAGACTACGTCAACATCATCGTCCACGGCCACGAGCCGAACCTGTTCGAGTCGATGATCGAATCGTGCAACGAGAATACCCTGATCGAGGAAGCCAAGAAAGCCGGCGCCAAGGGGATCAACCTGGCCGGGATGTGCTGCTCCGGTGCCGAGGTGCTGGTTAGGCACGGTATTCCCCACGCCGGTAACTTCATGTCGACCGAAACGATTCTGGTGACCGGTGCCGTGGATGCCATGTGCGTCGACGTCCAGTGCATCAAGCAGGGTTTGGCCAAGGTAGCCGACTGCTACGGTACGCCTCTGATCACCACCAACCCACGCTGCAAGATCGAAGGGGCCACCCACATCGAGTTCCATGAGCACACCCCCAAGGAGTGCACCGACGAGGTGGTCATCAAGGCGATTTCGCGTTTCAAGAACCGCACGGCCAAGATCGAAATCCCGCAGATCCGCAACATCGGCGTTCACGGGTTCTCGCACGAATACATCAAGTACATGCTCGGCGGCACCTTCCGGGCCAGCTATCGCCCGCTCAACGACAACATCATTAACGGTCGCATCCGTGGGGTGGCCGGCGTCGTGGGCTGCACCAACCCCAGGGTCAAGCAGGACTGGGTCCACGTCGAACTGGTCAAGGAACTGATCAAGAACGACGTTCTGGTTGTTCAGACCGGCTGCTCCCAGGTCGCGTTGGCCAAAGCCGGGCTAACCACACCGGAAGCCGCGGTTATGGCCGGCCCGGGACTGCGCGAGGTCTGCGAGACCGTCGGCATGCCGCCGGTGCTCGGAATCGGATCCTGCGTGGACAACAGCCGGATCCTGATTGCCTGCGCCGAAATGGTGAACGAGGGCGGGTTGGGTGAAAGCATGGCCGACCTGCCGGTGGCCGGGGCGGCACCGGAATGGATGAGCGAAAAGGCCATTTGTATCGGCCAATATTTCGTCGCCTCCGGTGTGTTCACGGTCTTCGGCGTGCACTTTCCGATTGTCGAAGGCACCAAGTTCCACGAACTGCTGTTCAACGGTCTGGAAAAGGAGGGCTTCGGTAAGTGGGGTTTCACTCCCGATCCCTATGAAATGGCCCGCATGATGATCGCTCATATCGACAAGAAGCGCAAGGCACTGGGCATCGACAAAGCCCGCGATCGTGTGCTGATGGATATGGCCGACCGCCAGAAACTGGATGTCGCTTAATCGTCAAGAGCGTAAATGATAAAAAAAGGGGCTCGTTTCCGAGCCCCTTTCCTTTTGGAATTCCTACACCATAAGCTGCCCACGCAGCTGGCTGCCGCAGCATTTCCAATTAAAGATCATAGGAGTAGAATCAGCGACGTTTCGGCGCGGGCAAGTCCAAACCATCCAGCGTCTCAGGCCGATCGCTCAGGAAACGGTAAAGCGTTGCGCGTCCCACATCCAGCAGTCGGGCCGCTGCGGCCTTGTTTCCACCGGTCCGTAAAAGGGCCGATCTGACGGAATCACCAGTCAGTTTCCGGTCCGGACCGCGCCGGCCAAGACGGCCGGATCGCTCCCTGAACTCCAGTGGTAAATCGGAGGGAGAAATGACCCGATCGTTGCACCGAACGATGGCGAACTGAAGGGCATTTTGCAATTCCCGCACGTTTCCGGGCCAGTCATAATCGAGCATCATGGTGAGGGCGTCTTTGGAAATCACCAGGGGCTGCCGGTCGTACTGGTCACCGGCTTCTCTAAGGAAGTGTTCCGCCAAGAGAGGGATGTCGTTCTTACGCTCCCGCAGCGGTGGTATATGGATGGGAATGACCGAGATTTCCACACGCCGGGACTCGCCGTGCTTGGACGGCGGTGTCACAGTATATTCTTGGTACTCCCCGATAAGAGGGTCACTACCGCAGAAAGAGCAGTGTTCACCGCAGAACCGCTCGCCAAAAACCTCATGACAGTCGCGCCCCAGAACGTCTTCCCGCCGATAACCGGTGATGTTCTCGGCTTCTTTATTGAAAAAGAAGATCCGGCGGCTTAAATCATGGGCAATAATGCCCTCTTTGAGGTTGTCGAGAATGCGTTCCAGGTTTCGTGTGTTCGACAGGAGTTCTTCGAAGGACAGTCCTTGCATGGCATGCTCTCAGCATTGATCAGGTCAGATGATGAGGTGATCAGAAGAATCGGGGAGAATCAGGCGCTTAAATATCTAATTTACCACTGCTTGTCAAACCCGATAGCCGAAGCGAAAAGCGCAATTGACACTCCATGGATCAAGCGGCAGCGCACTACATAGAGAAACGCATTAACAAGTGGCTATCGTGGGTTCTCACCGGAGGAATAATCGCATGAATATCGATATAGTGGTTGTCAAAAAACGTTCCGTTATGCGAATGTTTTTTTCTACAACCACTTATACCACTCTTTCGTATTTCGTAATTTATTTTTGAAAAGCGGTATCGCAGAAAACAAGGGCACATGGCCGAGTTCAATCGATCACGATCAATGCTCAGAGTACCAAAGGAACTGGTCGGCGTAAGCGGATGCCATCCAGATCGACTTCTACATCATAGACGAGGACGTCCACTCCGCGACCTGAAACCCGCCGCAGAGCCGCACCGTATTCAGGATCGATGTGATCCGCCGGTGTGAATGTGCGTGCATCCATACGTTGAACGAAGTAAAACATAAAGCAACGGTGTCCGTCCGCACGCAATCGTTCCAACTCGAACAAGTGCTTCACACCGCGTGAAGTCACAGCATCCGGAAACCGGGCAATGCCGTCCTCGACCAGGGTGCAGTTTTTAATTTCGATATAACACGCTCGGCCGGCAGCATCCAATAGCCTCAGATCGATGCGGGACCTGTTGCCGACGGCCACTTCACGACGGATCTCTTTGGCAAAACCAAATTCATGAATCGTTCCGCTTCGGATCGACTGCTCCACCAGTCGGTTTGGGACCAGTGTATTGACACCGACGAGAGAATCGGGCATTCGGATGAGCTGCCACGTGTAATTGAGTTTCCGCTTGGGGTCATCATGAAATGACACATACACTGTCCTGCCAGGCTCAGAACAGCCTTTCATACTGCCGGTATTGGGGCAATGGGCGGTAACTGTGCGTCCGTTTTCGAGTTTCACATCGGCGAGAAAACGTTTGTACCGCCTGATCAGGGTCCCGGGAATCAATGGCGGCCACTTCAGATTGGCGTCGGGGGTAGATTTTTCAATGTCCATGAAATTGGATTAATCCGCTCTCCGTCGTGTAGATGAGGCCAGCGTGCAGAATAATGTCAATGAAAAATGGGGATCACCCGAAAACGTCATGAAATTTTCGGGTCAAAGGCAATCCTTTTCGACGTCGCGCAGCGTTTATGTCCGCTTTCTGGCCGGCAAAACCATCGGATCGGACCCGGAAGGCAGCCGGCCGAGAATGTAGCGTGCTTCTATAAAATCAGCCAGTCCACCGACATCGTCTAAGCCGAACACGGGAACAGCCGTTTCGATAGCCGTATCCGTAACAATGGCAACCAGCTGTTCGTCCTCCCGGCACAGAAGTTCCCGGTGGGCTGCGGGACGAAAAACCTCGATTTTTGGTTTGTTACCTGATTTGAAACCCTCCGTCAGCACAAGATCCACATCGTCGAAGTATTTGTCGACATCTTCCTGGTTCTGGTCTGTCGCGTTTTTTACCAGAGCGACCGTTTTTGGTGAAACCACGAGAACAGTGTCGGCACCGGCTTTCCTATGCCGCCAGCTGTCCTTTCCTTTTCTGTCCATATCCACTTCATGAGCGGCATGCTTGATGGTTCCGATGCGATAACCGCGACTCTTCAACTCCGGCAGCAGTTTCTCAATCAGCGTTGTTTTGCCACTACCGGATTTTCCCACAATTGATAGAATGACCGGCATATTCTCCTCAAAATATTGCATGTACACTTTGTGTCTGCATCTGGTCAGCATTTTTCTGCAAGGATCGTATCCTTCGGCTGTCACACCCGGCCGTTAGCCTCTGCAAAATCAGGCTGAAACCTAAATCCCACTTGTAGGCTTGTCAAGCTAAAACCGGTTTGATTACCCCATGGAAATGCTTATGTTAGTCGAAATTTTGGTAATTGGTAAGCTGGGCAATACTATCACGAAGACGCAACGTCAGAAAAATATGACACCCCTTTTAGAAGTCAAAAACCTGACAAAAAATTATGGCCGTTTTACGGCGGTCGACCGCGTTTCTTTCGGCATAAGGCAGGGTACCTGCCTCGGTCTTCTGGGACCAAACGGTGCCGGCAAGACAACCACCATCGAGGTGATCGAAGATATCATTCCCCCGACATCAGGTGAAATACTCTATCGGGGGCAACCGCGTGGGGATTCATACCGGGACAAGATCGGCATTCTTTTCCAACAGACCGCTCTGCTTTCATTTCTGACAGTCTACGAAACCATGCAGACCTTCAAAAGTCTGTACCACGATTGCGCAGATATGCAGAAATTGATCGATATGTGCCAATTAACCGACTTTTTGCACCAATACAACGACCGCATATCCGGCGGCCAGCGACAACGGTTCATGCTGGCCTTGGCGTTGATCAACCAACCCGATCTCGTATTTCTGGACGAGCCATCCACGGGCCTTGACCCTCAAGCCCGACGTAACCTGTGGGACATTGTCGAAGCGATAAAAGCCGAGGGCCGAACCTTGGTATTGACAACCCACAACATGGAAGAAGCTCAGCAGCTGTGTGATGAAATCGCCATTATGGATTACGGTCGTGTGATTGCGACAGGCACTCCGGAAGAACTGATCAGACGTCACTGCGGCGGTGTCACCGTGGTGCTGCCCTCGCGAAACCTCGACGCGTTGAAATTCCGACCATCCGACCGGCATCAGCTGCTTCAAAACAGGGTCGAGATTATGACGGACGATCTCAACGGGTGCGTCACCGAACTCATCGCCCAAAACATCAATCTGGAAGATATGACCGTACGCTCACCGAATCTCGAAGACGTTTTCCTTAAGCTAACCGGTCGCCATTTGAGAGAGTGATCATGCAATTCAAAAGGCTTTGGACCTTATTTGTCGCCCGAAACCGCGAGTTCTTCCGTGACCGGGCCGCCTTCGGTTGGAATTTCATGTTTCCTTTCCTTATTGTGGCCGGTTTCGGTATCATATTCGGTGGCGACCGCTACACCGAATTCAAGGTCGGTGTCTTCCCTGTTGAAACCGAATCTGTAACGGTAAACATGCTGGAGATTCCTGAACGGTTCGCCCGCACTAACTATATCCAGTTCGTCGGTTTCGCTACTGCCGATGAAGCATTCAATAAACTCCGAAACCATAAAGTCGACTTTCTCGTCCAACTCGGCCCGTCGCCGCATAATTATTGGCTCAACGAAACGGCCCCAAAAGGGTATATCTTGGAAAAAATTTTCCGTGACAGCCTAATCCCTAAAGAGCTGTCACTTCCGGTTATCAGACATGAGGTATCCGGCCGCGAGGTCCGTTACATCGACTGGTTGTTTCCGGGAATACTGGCCATGAATATGATGTTCAGCGCCCTATGGGGCGTGGGCTATGTCGTCGTCCGCTATCGCAAGAATGGTGTATTGAAACGACTCAAAGCCACACCGTTGACGGCATTGGAATACCTGAGTGCTCAAATGCTCTCCCGCATCTTTTTACTGATGTTCACCCTGACTGTCGTGTGGATTGGTTGCGACCTGATATTCTCTTTTCACGTGGAAGGCTCGTACGCGAATCTGGCGCTAGTTTTCCTTTTTGGTAGTCTCAGTCTGACATCACTGGGCCTGGTGCTGGCCTCACGGGGAACCAGTGAGGAGTTTGCAACCGGGGTTCTAAATTTCATTTCCTGGCCAATGATGTTCCTGTCCGAAGTCTGGTTCTCGCTTGAAGGGGCTCCCGGCTGGGTTAGGGGGTTCGCAGAAATTTTTCCACTGACCCACCTGTTGCGGGCGGTACGCAAGATTATGAACGATGGCGCAGGGTTGTTCGACGTTGGACCGGAATTGATGATATTGGCCCTGATGACTGTCGGTTGCCTCGCGATCGGCGCATCCCTTTTTTCATGGAACCGCTAGCCGGCTGAGTTCACGCGTCGCTCGCCCACATACACGCCTTATCGAGCCGATTCTCGCCAATGATAGAGAATTTGTCGTTAACGGCTGAATTCTCAAGCAGTCTGGGCATTGAGCCCCTGAAAGGTGACGACCTTCGGGCTGGGGACAAACTCGCGAATAAAAACACGTGTATGGACGACCGCAGCGAGTTTTGTGATGATAAACAAAATCGAAGTGCCTGCAAACAATGTCGCGCTCGACGTGACGCCGTTAGTCATATCGCTCAGCGAACTGCCAATCCCAATCAGCAACAGCACTTCCAGAATTGCAGCCACAACTCCTAAGAAAGGCTGCCGAATGTATAAATACCCGCCCCCTGGCAGAAGTATAGCCAAAATAGTGGCCTTGGTTCCAGATTTGAATGTCAGTTGACAGCGTTGGCAGGCAGAGCGCGAAACGAACAGCGGAGCAGCGCACTGGGGACACAGGTGAATCCGGCCTGTAGACGTTTTACCGTCACCCCCAATTGGCACCTTTGTCAATATGTCTCTGATCTTCTTTTTTTCTCTACCCGCAATGCTAAAGAACTTGTCAGTAACCGACTGGGAAGAATAGGTGATCACCAGAGCTCGGCCCTTCAGAGTAATGGACTGACAACTGCCGTAAAGGATCTGAGCTATCGAGTTGCGGTAACGGTAAATTGGTGTTGTCGGAACATGAAAAATCCGCCGGTCTGTAAAAACCAGCAGCGATCTTTTAAGGTAGACGAAAAGCCATCCGAGTCCCATCTTTTCAAAAATCGTCGGTGGCGAATGACCGGTTGTGACCAATAGAATCTTTTCGTCACCCGCAAGGAATGGTTTTAAAAACGGAAGCCTAATGATAAGCCCACGCTGGCGCTTTTCGACCCTCTTCTTGTAAATCTCCTTGTGATTGCTAAAGATAATGTCGCGATCGACGGGTAGACCGAATATCTTCTGTTGCATGACCCCGACAATCGGTGCTGGTCCGCGTTTAGGATGTTTCGCCATGCAATAGACTCCTTTCCAGCCTTTGATTTCCCACTTTGCTTCATTATGTATCCCACAATCCCCTGCCCCATCCACTAAAACCACTACATATTGTACAAATTCACTGGGCGGGATACCATTTTGGCCATTAATTCACGTGGGTTCTGCCATATTATCGGCTCAAAATACGTACACTTTAGCTCGTTTCCGCCAATAAACGGATAATAGATACCTACGTATTTCATAAATGAGGATTTTTTATCGACAGGCGGGTTGAGGATCTTGATACTTTCGATTCGAAACACAAGCCTGCGGCATTTCAGCGGGGCCGGTCATAGGAATTCGAGAAGGCGCATTGATTCCAAAGCGCGGCGTGGCACCGTGACGAAAACTGCCGCGAGCGCAACCCTTCATCAATGCGCATTAACTTTTTGGGTGGGGTGTCTAATTCAGGCGATCACGCAAGTCTGACAGGGCCTCTTGAATCAATCCCTGCAGCAGTTCGGTTAATACCTCACCAGGGACTTTAGAGGACGGTAGAGTCTTTTTCGAGAGGGTGCTGACATATTCTTTAATAAAGACTTGTTGTTCAGCAGATTGGACGACGACATTGAGCCGCAATCTGGCATCATATTCGGTATGGGACATCTGAATGACATTCAACTCCTTGATAACGCCGGTCAACATATAGTCGGTATCAAACACGGCGCCTGTATCGTGGTATTCCACCTTGCAGCCACTACGCTCGAGCTCATCATAGAAAGCTCTTGAAATCCAACTGGACACGGAGTCATTGGCATGGATCGGCACGCCTTTCTGGGTTTCACCAACAACTTTTTTTCCTCTTTCATCCGTGAAAGTAACAATTGCGAGACTTTTTTGACAGGGAGATACTCTGAAGCCTGACGGCTGGTAGACCAAGTCGACCCGGGTTTGGGGGGCACAACCGAAAAATACGCTAAAACCGATCAGAAAAAGCAAGCGTGCTGATATCGTCAACGTTTTCACCGGACCTCCTTGGGGGCTGGCTATTCGATGTTAGCTTAGTTTCCGTCCATAAATGGCCCTTTTGCGCAATTTCGGCGTCAATCGGCGGAATCACTTGTGCGGCGTACGAGAGCACGCCTCCTTGCAATTCCTTGATTTTCTTGAACTTGCAGAAAATTACTCATTTCTGGATCGGAAAATAGTGATCATTGATCAACATAAAGCCGCGGATGGACCCTAGCTTAGGTTCACCTGCTCAAACGGACGCCGCTTGGCATAGCCGCCTAAAAAACTTCGTAACAATTGTACTGTATCGGCTGGAAATGTCAAATTTTCCGCATCGCTTTAGAATGATTCTATCTTGGCTCCGGCCCCAATGCGCATTGGTATCATGCATAAATAATGCCCTATTTGACCATAGGTCGTCACCCTTCATCTGTTGACCGTTTGTTGGGGCACTTTTTGCAACTTGCTGATATCGTAACCCTGTTTTTCGATAAATTTCAGAATACGTTCATAGATCGTTTCTGGAATTGCCGGCTGCCGGGCCATTATCCAAACATAATCTCTTTTCGTGCGACCAATGACAGTTATTGAATAATCTTCTGTTAAATAAATAACTCTGTATTCCATTTTTATCGGCCAGATGAATTGCATCGCCCAAACAGCGTTTGACCGCTCATCGCGTATGAAACCCTTGGGCGTATATTTTTTAGCAGGTCCGCCGAAACCGCCTCTGTTGAATGTGAAGGTTGTCAGCACATTGCCCTCGTCGTCAAGGCGGTAAGATTCGATCGCATTGTAGGCGTCTTTTTCAATAAACGTGGGGATACTCGCAATAACGTACCAGTCGCCCATGAAGCGCTCAAGATCCACGGCATCGACAGTTTGAATCGGCGGCGCCGTCTGGCAGCTCTGAAGAATAAGAATTTTGGAGAGAATAGCGAGGGTGATTATCTTTTTCATCGACTTGACTCCGAATAGAAAAATATTGTTGGGACTCAGTTATAGCGATAGTAGAAAATAACGTTCCGTTATGCAAATATTTTTTTCTACAACCACTTATACCACCCTTCCATATTCCGGAATTTATTTTTGAAAAGCGGTATAAAATTGCCGTCCTGATTCGCTCGAGATTCGAATGCCGTTGACAATCAAAATTATACCGATCAGAGACATTGTCAAAATGATGACTCAAGCTGAAGTACGCTTCGGTCTTCTTGACACCGCGATCTCTATTTGTCATTTTGGTAAATCTTTGAAAATGGAAGCGTCTGCTGAGCCTGCCATTCGGACCGACTTGTCTTAAACCGGAAAAATCCGGATACGGTCGGCAGCGGCGCCAAACGAGCGGGACACTAACGGGAACTTTACTCATGGACAGATATCACCTTCACAACGCATCAGCTTACGGCGGCGGCGGTTGGTCGCCGCGTGCCACAACCTTGCGGGATGAAATCGGTACCGTTTGGGGCCGGTTCGGCCAGTCGAATGAATGGGCACCGTTGAGATCTATTATGTTGCATCGTCCTGGGCCGGAACTGGCGGCCGCACATGATCCCAACGCTGTTCAAATGCTAGATAAATTGGATGTGGAAAAGGCCCGAATTCAGCACGATAGGTTGGTCGACACATTCACCCGGGCCGGCGTAAAGGTATATGAGGTGGATCCCAGTGGTCCGGCATCTCCGAATCAGATGTTCGTTGCGGACCTATTTTTAATGACACCTGAAGGTGCCATCCTGGCCCGGCCCGCATCTACCGTGCGTGCCGGTGAGGAGAGGTGGGTCGCCCGACGCCTGGCCGATCTCGGGATTCCGATTCTAAAATCCGTCAGAGGAGAAGGCACGTTTGAAGGTGCGGATGCGGCCTGGATTTCCCCATCAACGGTGTTGCTCGGCCGCGGTCTCCGCACCAATGCCGAAGGGGCATCTCAGGTGGCCGGTCTGCTGAACGAAATGGGTGTCCGGGTAATCCAGGTCGACCTACCGTGCGGCACCATGCATTTGATGGGAATGCTAAGATTTGCCGATCAGGGCCTGGCACTGGCCTGGCCCGAACGGTTGGCTTACGCTGCCGTTGAATCTTTACGCAATAGCGGATTCACCGTTCAGTTTATCCCAGACGCAACGGAAGCCACGCGTGGATTTGCATTGAACTTCGTCACCATCGCGCCGGGCAAAATTATCATGCCGGCTGGAAATCCGATAACTC